>Ga0335085_10000210_pt1 | contig 182834 bp, 125 predicted proteins | sample Lox_Sample_45_FD_206712 | JGI IMG/M metagenome (GOLD analysis project Ga0335085, IMG submission 206712) | Soil microbial communities from Loxahatchee National Wildlife Refuge, Florida, United States - Lox_Sample_4.5 | ecosystem: Environmental > Terrestrial > Soil > Wetlands | place: USA... | reverse complement strand
GCTGGAGACCAGTTTTTTCTCAGCCGCATCTTTTGCGCGCCCTCCTGTGCTCGTTTTCGTCGTCGTCACTTTCCTTGTTTCATTGCCACAGGAGGAGATTTACCCACAAATTCTGCCGTAGAGCCCGAAATCCATATTCGCGTCTCCCTGAACAAGGCGTGAGCCAATTCGCCTCTCCATTTCACTTTAGGCAGTGAAGGACCGAACTGGTGCGCTCCAGGCGTGAGGAGAACCCTCCGCCCGTGCGGCCAAGTCGCTGCCCGCCAAGCAATCGGTTCTGTGAACCGCGACCGGCTGTGCGTCGGGCCTTCTGCCATCCCTCAAGGGCGGCAGAGGCATGGCCGGCGGGCCGGAAGCAGGTCTGTGGGAGGTGCGTATGAAAACCAAATCGAGTATGGCGCTGATGCTGATGCTGGCATTTGCCTCAGTACCTCTGCGGAGCCAGGAAGGTGGCGGCCAGACGATTGCACCGGATTTCTTCGCCATGACCGTTAACGGTCAGACGCCGTTCCCGGGCACATTCGGCATCACCATCGGCACCCTGGGCAAGGTGCCCGCCACCAGCTGGCCCTACGTCGAGCGTACGCAGACCGTTCCACCCACTTACAACTTTAAGGGCGTGGATAATGCTATTGCGACCGCCCAGGCTAACGGCGTCACCAGCATCATTTACACCTTTTACGGAGTACCCCCCTTCTACACGACCGATCCCAGCCACTGCGTGACCCAAGGGACGGTTCAGGTATGTCCCGGACCTCCCACGAATGTTCAGGATTTCCTAAACTACGTCACGGCATTGGTGACTCACGAGACAGGTAAGATCACTTACTACGAGATGTGGAACGAAGGTAACCGGACTGACTGCTGGCACGCGACGCAAGCCGAGCTGGCACAGTTGCAGCAACTCACTTATCAGACCATAAAGTCGATCGACCCGGCAGCCAAAATTCTGACGCCGTCACCAAGCATTGCGCCGAATTATGCCAGCTGGGTGCAAACCTATCTGGCTGATATTCAGGTGGATGGCACAGTCTACACCGATGGCGTGTCCTGGCATGGGTATCACTGCGCGGACAACGAGCCGCAAGGCGTCACCTGCGCTACGGAAGTGAGTTGCGACAACAACCCGGTGGACTGTGCAGGGACTCCTTTGATCAACCAGATAGGAGCTATTAGGGCCGCCGAAGCCGCCAATGGGCTAAACCTTCCGATCTTCGATACCGAGGGCGGGTGGCAGCAGAACCGGTGGATCACGGACATCGACGATCAAGTCGCGTACATCACGCGTTGGTACATCATCCAGGCCAGTGAAGGCGTTTCCATCGCGACCTGGTACGGTTGGGGAACTGGCGGAGGCGGTGATCCGGCCACCGGCTGTCCCACCTGCCCGTTAGGCTGGGGCGGCATTTTCGACACCTCGGCCCAGCAGGTGACAGCAGCCGCAACCGCGTATCAGACCGTCTACCAGTGGTTGAACGGCGCCACCATGAGCGGACCCTGCTCGGTGGGAGTTGACCAAGTGTGGGTCTGCGACCTGACGTTACCAAACGGCCTGGCGGGGCGGATTGTTTGGAATGGCGCGGAGACTGCGGGAACCTACACGCCCCCCAGCCAGTTTATCCAGTATGAGACTCTCACCAGCACGGAGGCAATCCAGATCCCGCCGGGAGGAACCGTCTCCATCGGAGAGCAACCGATCTTTCTGAAGTCCGGCTTCACGCCAGCCGTGAGCCTGGCCCCCACCTCCGGCTTGACCTATGCCGCGCAGCTCGTGGGAACCGCTAGCGGCCCGCAGACGCTCACCTTGACCAACACGGGCAGTGCGCTCCTGATGATCGACGGTATTACCGTGACGGGGGCCAATAGCGGTGAATTCGCAGAGTCGAACACGTGCGGGGTGAGCGTGGCCGCCGGCGCGAATTGCACGATCAGCGTGACGTTCACGCCTGGAGCCACGGGTTCGCGGAGCGCTTCGATCGTCATTGCAGACAATGCCCCAGACAGCCCGCAATCGGCAAGCCTCAGTGGAACGGGCGTGGCGCCGGCAGTTAGCCTGTCGCCGGCGAGCTTGACGTACGGCTCGCAACTTGTGGGGACGACGAGCAGCGCACAGACCGTGGCGCTCACCAACACGGGCAGCGCCCCTCTGAACATCGCCGACATCACCGTCGGGGCCGATTACACGCAAACCAACGGGTGCGGTGGCTCCTTAGGCGCGGGGGCGAATTGCACGTTCAGCATCACGTTTACGCCCAAGACCTCCGGAGCGCTTAACGAATCGCTGGTGGTCACCGACAACGCCGCCGGGAGCCCGCACACCGTAAGTCTGAGCGGAACCGGCACGGCCCCGGCAGTGAGTTTGTCGCGCGCGAGCGTGACCTACTCGTCGCAACTCGTGGGGACGACGAGTGGCGCGCAGTCTGTCACTCTTACGAACACAGGCAGCGCCTCGCTGAGTATCACCAGTATCATCGTGACGGGCGCCAACAGCGCGGACTTCAGCCAGACGAATACGTGCGGGACCAGCCTGACGGCGGGGGCTAACTGCACCATCAGCGTGACGTTCACGCCGGCAGCCACGGGTTCGCGGACTGCGTCCGTCAGCATTGCGGACAACACCCCGGGCAGCCCTCAGACGGTGAGCTTGAGCGGAACCGGTGTGGCTCCGGCCGTGAGCCTGTCGCCGGCGAGCTTAACCTTTGCCACACTGTTTGTGGGGACAAGGAGCAGCGCGCAGACCCTCGTGCTGACCAATACCGGCACCGCGTCCCTGACGATCAGCATCATCAATCTGACCGGGGCCAACAGCGCCGACTTTGGCCAGACCAATACGTGCGGGACCGGCCTGACCGCAGGGGCGAACTGTACGATCAGCGTGACATTCACGCCCGCTGCCGCCGGCTCACGGAGCGCGTTGGTGAGCATCACGGACAATGCCGCCGGCAGTCCCCAGACGGTGGGATTGAGTGGAACCGGAACACTTCCCGTGCCGAGTGCCGTCAGCTTTAACCCCGCCAGCGTTACCGGCGGCACATCGTCGACCGGAACCGTGTCCCTGAACGGCCCAGCACCAGCGGGTGGGGCTGTCGTGACACTCAGCAGCAGCAATACCTCAGCCGCCATCGTGCCCGCCAGCGTCACCGTCGCAGCCAACGCGACCAGCGCCAGTTTCACGGTGAGCACAAGCGCGGTCGCGAACACCACCGCGGTGACGATCTCGGCGACCTACAACGGTTCCGGGGCGAGCGCCACGCTAACCGTGACGGCGCCCGTCCTGAGCTCCTTGAGCCTGAGTCCTGCTTCCGTCACGGGAGGAACATTGTCCACCGGGACGGTGACGCTGAGCAGCGCCGCTCCCACCGGTGGCGCGCTGGTGACATTGACCAGCAGCAACACCTCGGTGGTTACAGTGCCGGGAAGCGTGACGATTGCGGCCGGCGCCACCGCAGCCACGCTTACGGTGGCCAGCTTCGCTGTCTCAAGCCAGGCCACGGTCACGATTTCGGGAATCTTCAACGGCACAACGCAGACCGGCACTTTAGCCGTCAACGCGCCCGTTCCGGTCTCCCTGAAGCTCAATCCCTCGTCGGTGACAGGAGGCAACGCCTCGACAGCGATCGTAACTCTGAACGGACCGGCTCCGGCTGGAGGCGCAATGGTCAAGCTGGCGAGCGGCAACACCGCGATAGCCACCGTTCCTTCGACCGTCACGGTTGTCGCCGGGGCGACGACGGCCATCCTCACGGTGAGCACCAGCTCTGTCGGTCGAACGAGGACTGTCAGTATCTCGGCAACTTACAATGGTATCCAGAAGTCCACGACACTGACCATCACCAGAAGGTAGCGGTTAAGGGTTCAGCGGATCAGCGGGCCAGCGCCCGCAGTCGCTTCGCGGGGGGCCGGTCAACCGGCCCTTCAGAATGAGCAACAGCTGATGTCTTCCTCTCAGGCCTTTATCGGCTCGGGACACCGGCGGGGGCGGCTCTAAATCGCAGCCCCTGCCTTTGACTACAATCTCCGCCTCCTCTTTGGACCTTTTGAGCCCTTTCCATATCTCAGCGACGTCACCGCCTGAGCCGATTCGCCTCCAAATTTCACTTTTACGGTTGAAGGATGGCTGGTCGGTGGTCGTGAAGGACCGATAGGTAAGAGCCGCGAGAGGGGCTTACGCCAACCAGTCCCGCGCCCGTAAACCCGAATGCAGTCACTTTCCGGAAAGGAGGTAAGTTCTCATGCGATGCGACAAGTTGTCGACCGCCTTGAAAGCCCGCGTGGTTATTGCCGCGCTCGCGCTGGCAAACGCAGCCGGCGCGACGACCACCGTAACCGTTGGCCCTGCAAACTGGAACTTCGGCAATGTGCCGATTGGTACCGGAACCACCTTCAATTTTCAGGCCCAGAACGCTCCGGGTTCAGACAGCAGTATTCAGGTCTGCACCCTAACCGCCGTCGGGCAGTTCCTGATTCCGATGCCCCCCAGCCTGCCTTCGCCCCCGATTGCGCCAGCTCAATCTTTCAGCTTCGGAGCGGAGTTCTTCGCCAGCCTGCCCGGGACCCTCTACGGAGGGCTCGCTGTGGGCTACGCCATCTCTCCAAATGTTTGTACAACGCCTGCGCCGAACTACGCTTACGCGGTCATGGTTGGCACTGGAGTTGCCAACCCATCGCTGGCAATCACGACCTTTCCAGTTTTGCCAGACGTGCCTCCCGGGTTTGCGCCTGCCCAGTACTATTCACAAACCATGAGGGCGGCCGGGGGCGCGGCGCCCTACCGGTGGAGCGTAGCACCTGGCAGTACGCTGCCAGGCTTGTTGGCGCTCGACAGCGATACAGGTGTCCTGAGCGGAGGCTTGGCGACCGTCACGTCGGGTAGCTACAGCTTCACGATTCAGGTTACAGATTCTACGGGTTCTACTGCCCGGGCCACCCTCACGTTGCCGGTGATCCCGCAAGTCGCCGGGAGTGTCGCGAAGTGCAACCTGACGCCCTGGGACGTGCCGCCTGGGGTCCCGCCAGATGGTACGCCACTTACTCCATTGGCGGATCTGGGCGCCGGAACCTACTGCCCCGGAGGAACGAACTGTGTGGAGGGAGGCCTTTACCCTAACGGCAGCAACGTTCGGCCGGCTACAAACGGGTACGCCGGCACCGGAATTAACCTTGCGGGGGATGTCGCCCCCGTAACGGATTTCGGTAATCCCGCAAACAACCCAGCCGAGGTGCTGATTTCGATTGGCTTTTCGAACCCCAACAGGGAATTTCAGGATTTCGCCGGGCTTGCAAACGCTGATGCTACGAAGAACCCTTTTCTGCATGTTGTTGACGGCGCGAAGGGCGACGAAGCTTCCACTTGTCTCTCTGGCCGTCTACAACTTGCCGTGTGTGACCCCAGCTACTGGACAGAATATGTTCCCAACCAGTTAGCGCAAGCGGGAGTAACGGCCAATCAAGTCAAAGTCGTGTGGCTCAAGGAGACTGATCCCAATGGCGTCCTAGACGGCTTCCCAATGGCCGCTGACGAACTGAGGTGCGATCTCGAGACCATCATCAGTGGTTTGGTAATGCCCGGATGCGTGAATGGCAACCCCCAGCCAGGTCTGTTGGCCCATTTCCCGAATCTCAAGCTGGTTTATGTCTCGAGCCGGACGTTTGGCGGATATTCCGCGGACAACGGAAGTCCCGAAACCTACGCCTACGAGACCGGCTATGCCGTCCAAGGAGTCGTGTCCGATTTCATCAGCGGGCCTCTGGAAGGCACTACCCCGTGGATTTCGTGGGGGCCTTATCTATGGACCAACGGTCTAAAACCGCGCAGCGACGGTTTGGTTTGGACTTGCCAGGACGTAGAGGGAAAGGACGGCCGGCACCCATGCGACCCCCGTGGCCACATGAAAGTGGCCAGCATGCTGCTGAATTTCTTCAAGACCGACCCGACTACAGCCGGTTGGTTCAACCTAGGGCCCAACGTCGGGTTGTCGCCCTCCAGCCTTAGCTTCGGAAATCAGCCTCTGGGTACTATGAGCGCCCCGCAAATCGTAACGGTCATAAACACCGGTTCCGCCAATTTGACGATTACAGGAGTCAGCTTCTCGGGCTCTGATGCCGCAGATTTCTCTCAGACCAACACTTGCGGCACTTCGGTCGCGCCCCAGGCAAGCTGCGCGATCAGCGTGACGTTCACGCCGAGCAGAATCGGCGCCGAGAGCGCAACTTTGAGCCTTAGCGACAACGCCCCGAACAGCCCACAAACCGTGTCGCTCGCCGGCAACGGCAGGGGCGGCTCGGGCAGCCCGGGAGTAAGCCTCTCGCCCGTTCAACTGACGTTCGGTAACCAGTTGGTGGGGACGACCAGCGCCACGCAGGCTGTGACACTGACGAATACAGGTACGGCGGTTCTTACAGTTACGAGTATCGCCGCAGGGGGCGACTTCGCTCAAAGGAACACTTGCGGATCGAGCGTAGCCGCCGGGGCGAATTGCACGATCAGCGTCACCTTCACCCCCAGCGGGACGGGATCGCGCAGCGCCTCGGTCAGCATTAGCGACAACGCCGCCGGTAGCCCCCATACGGTTTCGTTGACAGGCACGGGGACGGTGGTAGGCCTCTCGCCGGCGAGTGTGAGCTTTGGCAATCAGACGGTGGGAACCACCAGTCCGCCGCACACGGTGACGCTCACGAATCACGGCAGCAGTGCCTTGAACCTTACCACGGTCCGTCTGGCCGGGACCAATGCCGGAGACTACGCCCAGAGCAACACCTGTGGGACGAGTGTGGCGGCCGGGGCCAGCTGCACTTTGACGGTGACCTTCACGCCCAAAGCCAAGGGTCTGCGCAGCGCGATCCTGGGGGTGGCGGACAACGGGGGCGGCAGCCCGCAAACCGTAACCCTGACGGGTACCGGCACATAGAGGGGAGTGGACTTCGGCTGAGAAGCGGCCTATCGTTAAACGGCGTTGGAGGGCGTTTGGCGATATTCCGCCATCCGCTGGGTGCACTTTTCCCGGGCGCGCGGTGGATGTTGCGGGTGCCCGAACGGGAGTCTGCCGATGATCAATCCTCGGTTACTACATGATTGCGCCTGAAACGCGGTAGAAATTATTGTCCCCGAATCAGCATCTAAGCCCGAAAGCGGGTTATGCTGGAAGAGGAGGTGAGATTCTACTTGAAAAGTTTGTTCACTCCTGATATTCCAGTTTCGGCCCCTTTTGGGGTATGCACAGGGTCGAGTGAGTCAGCGGGCGTGCCTCGCGTGGTGGGCCGGCCTTGAAAGACGAGTTCTTGGGCTCACATCCTAACAAATACTGAGGTCACTGGGGATGAAAAAGAGGATCACTGTACTTTTGAGCTTGGCGGCTATGGCGGGAGTGGTGTGGGGCCAGGGGGTGGCACAGTCGGCAGCGCCCCCGGTGCCGCGAGGCCTGAATCCGAGTGCCGGCCTTGGGGCATCGGGGGGGCAGCAAGCGGCCGCCAAAGGGCCTCAATGGAAGAGCCGCGACGAGTATGACGCGTTTCAGAAGATTGTGAGCACCAAGGATCCGAACCAGATCGTGGCGGCCGCGGAGGCCTTTCTGCAGAAGTTTCCCACCTCCGATTTCAAGTACGGCGCCTATGTGGCGGAGATGCAGGCCTATCAGGCGCAGGGAAACAGCGCCAAAGCCATCGACGCGGCCAAGAAAGCCCTGGCGGCGAATCCGGACAACCTGGATGCGCTGACCTATCTGAGCTTTGCCTTCCCATTCACCTTCGACCCTAAGGCGGCCGGGGCGGACGCGCAGTTGACTGAAGCTCAAACGAACGCTCAGCATGGGCTTGACGTGCTGGCCAAGATGGAGAAGCCGGCCAACGTGACCGATGCGCAGTTTACCGATTACGTGAAGCCCAAGCGGGCGATCTTCAACGCTACGCTCGGCTTCGTGGCCTTGCAAAAGAAGGACTACGCCACTGCGATCACGAATTTCAACTCCGCCAAGCAGGACAATCCCAGTGATCCTTACGTCTTCTACCGTTTGGGTCTCGCTTACCTGTCGTCCTCGCCGCCGGACTTTGACCACGCCATCTGGAATCTGGCACGCGCCGCCGATTTAGCCAAGGCTTCGAAAGCCGGCGATGCTCCGGCGATTGAGAAGTATTTCGGCCAGGTCTACGTCAGCCGTCACGGTTCGGACGCAGGGGAAAATGACGTGGAGACCCAGGCGGCCAGCGCCGTGGAGCCGCCAGCCGATTTTAAAGTGGCGGCTGCGCCGAAGCATACTCCCACCGGGAACGCGTTTATCGACGCCTTTTACAGCTATGAAGACGCGCTGAAAGCGGGCGGCGATACCGAAAAGACAACCTGGACGCAAATCAAGGGTCAGCAATTCGGAGGTCCGGGCCATGTGGACAGCGTCGAAGCCGCCAGCGATCCGGGCTCGTGCCTGGTGCACATCGACATCACCAATGAATCGCAGGGTAAGGCGGGCACATACGACATCGAGCTAAAGGACTCGCAGCCCGGCTGCAAAGACTTCTCGCCAGGCGATCCCCTTCGTTTCACCGGTGTGATTTCAGCCTACGCAACCACTCCGAGCTTTACGCTGACACTCGACAACGGGAACATCAACCAGGACGACCTGGCCGCCGCCACGGCTGCCAAGAAAGGCACCGCCAAACCCAAGACCGCTCCGCGGCACCACACGGCGCATCCTTCACAAGGCTGAGGGAGACCGCCGCGGCTCTTGGGGGAAAACGGGGTGATCGCTGGGACCGGGCGCGAGCCGGTCCTAGCGGCGAGCTCGCCGGCGCGCCCGGGGCGGGTGGTCGAGGTGGAACTCCTCGATCTTTCGCTTCAGGGTGTTGCGGTGAATGCTGAGTTCGCGCGCCGCCTTGGACTGGTTTCCGTTGGCGTTGTCGAGGACGCATTTGATGAAGCGCTTCTCAAACTCGCTGACGGCGTCCTCGTACGCGATCCCTTGCTCGACCATCTGTTTGATCAGCGCCTCAAGTTGATCCTTCACGGCAGAAGCTCCTGGCCCACGGGGTCATCGCGCCGGTGAGGCATTTTCCTTCATACGTTCTTCCGTCTTGACCAGCCCGCCCTTCAGCTTCTCCAGGCCAGCGTCAAACTCGGCTCGGAGTTCCGCGGGCATCAGGGCGGCCATGGCACGGGAAGCCTGGACCACCGTGGGCGCGAGTTGGGAGGCCCGCACGGCCTGGGACTGGATGCCGAAAGCCAGGAGCGCCATCAGCACGACAGCGTCAAACACGATTCCCCGCAGTAGCCCAAAGAACAGACCGAGAAGCCGGTCAAAGGCCTTGATTCCGGCTGTCTTGAGTAACTTGTCCGCCAGATGCGAGATGATGGCCCCGACGACGATCACGGCAATGAACAGCATCAGAAAGGCCACGCCATAGGCGACGTCGTAGTTGTGGATCACCGTGCTGAGACCCGCACCGAGTCCGTGATAGCCGCCGGCCGCCACCGCCAATCCCACTACCAGAGAGGCCAATCCGATCAGGCCGCGCGTGAAGCCCTCTCCCAAGCCTGAAACGACCGAGAAGAGGACGATCAGGGCCAGGGCCCAGTCCAGCCAGTTCCAGAGGTGTATCTGCGCCATCCCATCGCCTGATTCTGCTCAATCGAGCGGTCGGCCGGTGAGCCACTTGTAAGCCTCGCGATATTTTTCGCTGGTCTTGTTGACCACTTCCGGAGGAAGGGTCGGCGGCGGAGGCTGCTTGTTCCAACCGGTCGACTCCAGATAATCCCGCACGAATTGCTTGTCAAAGGAAGGCTGTGATTTGCCGGGCTCATAGCCGTCCCGGGGCCAGAAACGTGACGAATCGGGCGTCAGGACCTCATCGATCAGGATGATCTCATCTCCGACCAGCCCCCACTCAAACTTCGTATCGGCGATGATAATGCCCTTGCCTTCAGCGTAATCGCGGGCCTTTTCGTAAACCGCCAGACTCTTGGCTCGCAAGGCTTCGGCAGCCTTCTGCCCGATGCGAGCGATCGTCTCTTCCCAGGTGATGTTCTCGTCGTGCCCGCTGGTGGCCTTCGTAGACGGCGTAAAGATCGGGGGATCGAGCTTTGAGGACTCCCGCAGGCCCGCCGGCAAGGGAATACCACAGACGGCGCCGGTCGACCGGTAATCCTTCCAGCCCGAGCCTGCCAGGTAGCCGCGCACGATGCACTCCACCGGGAAGGGGCGCGCCTTCAGCACCAGCATCGAACGCCCTGTGAGCTGGCTGGCGTACGGCTGAAACTCGGCCGGATACTGCTTGACATCCGCCGTGATGAAATGGCTTTTGACGAAACCATCGAGCAAGCCGAACCAGAAGCAGGAGATCTGGTTCAAGACGCGACCCTTATCCGGGATTCCTTCTTCCATAACCACGTCAAAGGCCGAAAGGCGGTCGGTGGCGACGACCAGCAAGCGATCCTCGCCGGCCTCGTAGACGTCGCGAACCTTGCCCCTTGAGAACAGCTTGACGCCCGGCAGGGAAGACTCCCGCAGGGCTGATTGAAGAATTTGTTTCACGGTAGTTGGCTCCAGGCAGTTCGACATTCTAGACGAAGTCTTGGTTTTGTCAATTGCAAAACCGGGGCCCCGAGAAGCCCAAGATCAGTAGGCACTTAAGAGGAGACCATTCTGTCCCGCCGGACCGGGGGCGGCAGGGGCAGCGCTTCCCCACACGGGGCTCGCCGGCCTGCCTCGTTCGAACCAGCCAGTCCCTTCGCCGTTAGAACGACGCGGCCGCCGCCAGCTCTTCCTGCACCGGCGCTTCAAAGCGAACCGAGACCAGTTTCGACACCCCGGGTTCCTCCATGGTCACGCCGTAAAGGAGCGGGCAGATCTCCATGGTCCGCTTGTTGTGGGTCATCAGGATGAACTGCGTGTGTTGGCTCATGGCGCGGATCATCTGGGTGAAGCGGTCTACGTTCGAGTCGTCCAAGGGCGCGTCCACCTCGTCCAGGATGCAGAACGGGCTGGGTGTGTAGCGGAAGATGGCGATGAGCAGCGCCAGAGCCACCAAGGCTTTCTCGCCGCCGGAGAGCAGCAGAACGTTCTGGAGCTTCTTGCCCGGGGGCTGCGCGACCAGATCGATGCCGCTGTCGGGGTCGGCCTCGTCGCTGAGGCGCATGGCGCCCACTCCGCCTCCAAAGAGCGTGCGGAAGCTCTCGGCAAAGTTGGCGTTGATGGCTTCGAAAGCCTCCAGAAACTGACGGCGTGAAACCTCGTCGATCTCCCGGATCGCCTGACTGGTGTCTCCGATAGAGGCGAGCAGGTCCTGTCGTTGCGTATCGAGGAAGGTGAGACGCTCTTCGGCCTCTTGAAGCTCCTCGAGAGCCATCATGTTGATGGGGCCGAGGCCTGCGATCTTTCGCTTGAGCTCGCGCACGTCCGCTTCGGCCGCCTCGAGCTCCTCCCCGGCCAAGGCGCTCTCGCGCGGCAGCTCGGCGGCGAGATCAACCGGCTCGCGCCCAAGCTCCTCGCGGCATTGGGAAACATGATGGTCGAGATCCGACTCGGCTCGCGCCAGTGCGACCTCACAGGCCGAGCGCTTTTCGCGTTCGGCCTCCAGCCGGTTCCGGGCTGCTTCGACCGACGGGCCCAGCTCGTCGCGGCTGTGGCGGGCGCGCTGGGTCTCTTCGACCAGGGCGGCGATGCGCGCTTTCGCCTGGTTCTGCTGCGCTTGAAGCGCCTCGGATCGGGTCGACAGGCGGCTCGTTTCCTCAGCGAGTGCTTCCTGCTCCTTGATCCACGCTTCGCTATGCTCCTGCAGACGCGAGAGCCGTGAGTTTCTCTCCGCCACCCGGTTTTCGAGCTCCTGCCGCTCGGCCTGCGCCGCCTGGCTGCGCTCCTCGAGGGCGCTACGGCGGGCTTGCGCTTCTGCAAGCCCCTGGGCCAGCCGCTCGCTCTCCCTCCGAAGCTGGCGAGCGGTCTCGCCCGCCTGAGCGATCTCCGCCTCGCGAAGCGTCTTTTCCCCGGTGGCAGCTTCAAGCTCGCGTTCGATCTCGCCCCGGCGCTGGCGAAGCCGGTCGCTCTCCTCGGCCAGCCGGCGAAGCTCCGCCTCCAATACCCCAAGGCGCTGGCGGCTGCGCTCCAGGGCCTGCTCGCCCTGATGCAGCCGTTCAGTGAGCCGAAGCGAGTCCTTTTCGCTCTCCACGCATGCTGTCGTCAGCCGGCGCAGCTCTTCTTCGAGGCGGGCCGCAAGAGACGAGGTCTCGCTCAGTTGGCTCTGGGAGCTGGCCAGCACAGGCTCGAGTTCAGTCATGCGCCGGTCCAGTTCGCGGAATTCACGGCGCAACGCCAGCGGGCCGGCGCTCGGCCCTTTTCCGCCCGAGACCAGCCGGTGGTTATAGTGCTCGCCGCGCGGCGTCAGGAAATGCTGAGTGGGATATTCGCTGGCCAGACGTTCCGCCGCAGCCGCGTCCTCGACGACGTAGGCGTGGGCGAGGGACTGCAAGCCCAGATCGCCATTGAGGCCCAGGCCAGGCTCAAAGCGCACCAGATCCGCCAGGCGGGCGACCACGCCGGGCACTTGCCCGCCGTTCAGAGCGCCGTGGCCGTTGGACGGCACGCGGGTGACGAAGAACGTGGAGCGACCGGCGCCCTCGGTGCGCAGCAATTCGAGGCCATGCCGCGCGTCCTCGTGGTGCTCCACCACGACGCAGTCGAGCTCCCGCGCCAGGAATTCCTCCACCACCTCTTCGTATCCCGGCGTGACCTCCAGGAAGTCGGCCAGCACTCCCAAGGGTTTGAAGGAGCCATTCCTGGAGCCGTGACCGTTGCCGTTGCCGCCGATGGTCCCCGACAGTAAGCGGCGAACACTCTCGGTGCTGTAGGCATGCCGGGCCAGAGATTCACCCAGAGCCTGGTGGCGCGCCCGGACGTGCGACCACTCCTCTCGCAAGCCCTCGACCTGAGCGCGCTGGGCTGCTTCTTCGTGCCGCAACCGATCGAGACGGACCGAGGCCTCCTGGGTGGCGTCCGCTGCGGCTCCGAGGGAAGCTTCAGCGGCAGCGTGTTCGGCGCGACAGGTTTCGAGATCCGAAGCCAGCCGCAGGTTCTCCTCGGCGGCGGCGACGCGCTCGGACCCGGTACGCGCCGCTTCGCGGTCGAGCGCGGCCGTGCTCTCGCCCGCCTGCACGAGCTGGTTGCGCAGTTCGGCGGCCTTCGCGACGGCGCTCAACAGGCCATGCCGGCCCGCTTCCAGGCGGCGCTCGGCTTCGCGGAGCGCCGCGGCCAGCTCCGCCTGCTGAGCCAGAGCCTGACTCACAGCTTCACCCGCTCGCAGGGCCTCGATCCTCACTTCTTCGGCGTGTTGAGCTCTCTCCGCCGCCTTGTCTTCGAGCTCACGGAGCCCGGAGGCCACCTCAACCCGCTCTGCGTCGTCCTCGGCACGCCGGCGCTCCAGCGCAGCCGTCTGCTGCCGAATCTGATCGAGCCGGGAAGATAGCCGCTCCTGCTCCAGATCCGCCTGAGCGCTGGTTTCGCGCAGCCCCACGAGCTCGCGCTCGAGCTGTTCGAGCCGTTCGGCGGCGCCCTTTTCGCTCAGGTTCAGCCCCTCCAGTTCGCGGGCGGCGGCGGCGCAGGCGGTTTGAAGGCTGTCGAGGTCCTGACGAATGCGGGAGCATTCGGCGTCCAGAAGCAGGAAGCGCGAGGTCAAAACCATCGTCAGGCTCGATCCAAGTTCCTCGGTCAACTCGCGATGCCGCCGGGCCTTGGAAGCCTGGCGCTTCAGCGAGTTTGCCTGCTTGGAGACTTCTTCCAGAATGTCGGCGACGCGCGAGAGGTTCAGGCGCGCCGACTCGAGCTTGGCTTCCGCCAGCCGCTTGCGCGTTCTGAACTTCGAGACGCCCGCTGCTTCCTCAATGATGGCGCGCCGGTCGGAAGGCTTGGAACTGAGGATCTGCCCGATGCGGCCCTGCTCGATGATGGCGTAGGAGTCGGGGCCGAGACCCGTTCCCATGAACAGTTCCTGGATGTCGCGCAGACGGCGGGTCTCACCATTGATGAGGTACTCGCTCTCGCCCGAGCGAAACAGCCGCCGCGTGATCACGATCTCGGAGTCGCGGTAGGTGAGCCGGGAGGGCGCGCCGTTGCCACTCCGATCGCCCTCATCGCCGGAGCCGTTTCCATTGACGCCAGCGATGCCGGCAGGCGCGATTGGGTCATGGTGGTGGGCGGAGTTCCCATTGCCATAAGGGTGTCCGGAACTATTCGACGGCTGAGCCTCCTCCGCAGAGGTATCGATGAGGGTGAGGCTGACTTCGGCCATGCTGGTGGCGGGGCGCAGACGCGTGCCGTTGAAGATCAGATCGGCCATGCGATCGCCGCGCAGCGTCTTCGGGCTCTGCTCGCCGAGCACCCAGTTGATGGCATCGCCGAGGTTCGACTTGCCGCAGCCGTTGGGCCCCACCACGGCCGCGGTGCCTGCGCCGAACTCGAGGCGGGTGCGATCGGCAAAGGATTTGAAACCCAGCAACTCGACCTTCTTAAGCTTGAACAAGGCAGACTCCTCCTGTGCGCTTCCCCGAACGGTTGAAGCGGACAAAGGCCCGCGAAGTTAGACGCTTTGACAGGACGGCCGCGCAGCCGGCGTTGGCACAGCTTGATGGACAGAAGCCCGAATCCTGCTGCTCATCCAGCCCTCGGCCTTTCTTGAACCCAGAGTCTATCTTCTTTCGCGCCACTCTCTCCAAAGCGATCACGCCCTCGTGCTGGCGCACCGGAGTGACGCGAGAGATCCCCTGCTACGAGTGCCAAACTAGCACGAATAGAAGTCGAGTGTAAACAAAAAAAACCACAAGATAATGTGGTGCCCGGAAGAAGAAACCCAACTTGTGGGCTGGACCCTTGGCCCTCCCTCAGGGCTGGACTGCGGCTGGCGCCGGCCTCCAGCGCAGCACGGGCTTGCGCGCGGCCGAAGCCTCGTCGAGGCGCGAGACCCGCGTGCTGTGCGGGGCTTTCAGCACCCGCTCGGGGTCGTCCTCGACTTCCTGCGCGATGGAGCGCAGGGCGTGGATGAGGGCGTCGAGCTCGGACTTGCCGGCGCTTTCGGTAGGCTCGATCATGAGGGCGCCGGGAACGATCAAGGGGAAGGCGGTAGTGTAAGGATGAAAGCCGTAATCGATCAGGCGCTTGGCGATGTCACCGGTGCGCACGCCGCGGGCCGCCTGGCGGCGGTCGGAGAAGACGCACTCGTGCAGCGAGGGCGCGTCGAAGGGCAGGTCGTAACAGTCCTGGATTTGACCCTTCACGTAGTTGGCGTTCAGCACCGCGTCTTCGGTGACCTGGCGGAGACCTTCGGGACCATAGGCTAGAATGTAGGCCAGAGCCCGCACCGCCATGCCGAAGTTGCCGTAGAAGGCGCGCACCCGGCCCACACTCCGCGGCCGGTCATGATTGAGCCGGACGCTCCCATCCGGACCTTCCTCGACCGTGGGGGCGGGAAGAAAGGGCTCCAGGAAGCGCTTGACCGCCACTGGGCCCGAACCCGGACCGCCTCCGCCGTGCGGAGTGGAGAAGGTCTTGTGCAGATTGAGGTGCATCACATCGACGCCGAAAGCGCCGGGACGCGCCACCCCCACCAGGGCGTTGAGGTTGGCGCCGTCCATGTACACCAGGCCGCCCTTGGAGTGCACCAGCTCCGCAATGCGGCCGATGTCGGTCTCGAAGATGCCGAGCGTGTTCGGATTGGTTAGCATCAGCCCGGCGACTTCTGCGGTCATCTCGCGCTCGAGCTCTCCCAGGTCCACGCAGCCGCGGCGGTCGGATTTCAGGTGCCGCACCTGGTAGCCGGAGATGATCACGCTGGCCGGGTTGGTGCCGTGGGCGGAGTCTGGAATCAGGACGTAGCGGCGAACGTCGCCGCGCTCCCGCAGGCAGGCCCGCATCATCAACAGGCCGGTGAGCTCGCCCTGCGCTCCGGCAGCCGGCTGCAAAGAGACGGCGTCCATGCCGGTGATTTCCAGAAGCGCGCGCTGGGTCTCGGCCAGCACTTTCAGGCATCCCTGGACCAGGTGCTCGGGCGTGTAGGGATGGTCGGTGCCCAAGCCCCTGAACCGCGCCACCGCCTCGTTGAGGCGCGGGTTGTACTTCATCGTGCAGGAGCCCAGCGGATAGACCCCGGCGTCGATCGAGTAGTTCCAGGTGGACAGGCGCGTGAAGTGCCGGACCACATCGAGCTCGGAGACCTCGGGGAAGCCTTCAATATCGGCGCGGAGGAATTCTTCGCCCAGCGCGTCGGCGGGCGAGGCGGCGGCGACGTCGAGAGGAGGCAACTCGGCGCCGGTCTTCCCGGGCGTCGAGCGCTCGAAGATCAGGCTCTCGTTGCGGGTCATGTGAGGCCGGGCGTCTTTGACTCGATCAGCCATCTTTCTGCCTTTTGCCCCGAAAAATCGGGCCGTCCTTGATTCTGGTGTTCCGTCCCGCCGATTGAATTCGCACAGCCAGCGCCCTTATCAGGCATCCATCGGTGTTGGCCGCTGAAACCGACTTTAGCTTTTCTTTTCAGCAAGTTGACGGGATACAGCCCATAACCTGCTTCTTTTCAATGGGCTGACGGGATCGCAGGCGATCGAAAAATCTCCGTCCTTTATTATCAATAACTTGACGGGTTCGTTCGTATTTTTTGACAGAATGCCTTTTGCCCGCTGAATTGCAATGCCAAAGCCGGGCGGATGTTGAATTCCGGGTGAGTTCTGCCCGTTTTCGCCCTACCATAGCTGCCAAGCACCATAATCCCCACGCCTCTGGTCACTCCATCACCGGTCTCCGTTGCGGTGAATCATCGTTTGGATTAACGTTCTCAGCGTGCGATCGGTGGCGACTTGTGCCCGGGTCAGACGGCGGACGTCGCCGCGCAACGACACGCCGTGGCGCACCAGTCGCGTAACGACCCGGTTGTTGAGGGCCACCACCCGCTCCAGGCGGTTCAGACGCGCCTCGAAGCGTTCCATGCGCGCTTCGGAACGCTCCATGCGCGCTTCGGACCGGTCCACGCGCGCCTCCCACTTGCGGAAGCGCTCTTCGGCCCGGTCAAACTGAGCCGCAAACCGGGCGTCCATGCGTGCCTGGTTCTTCAGCAGAAACTCGATCGTTTTTTCGACATCCATTCGTTCGCTCTTGACTGCCAATTATACCTCTGCGGTGACTTCGACCGCGCCGCGATTCGTCGACGGCTCTCCGCCGAGCTGTTTCCAAACCTCTACCATGCGGTCGAGCGCCCACTTCGGGACGGTCTCGGTCACTGCGATCAGCAGGTGGTCCTTAAGCTCGGGGTAGAAGCGATCGAGGTGCAGACCGCCGATGATCTTCTCCTCGCGCAGCGCCGCCAGCACTTCCTCTGCGTCGCCGGGAGCTTTAGCCACAAGCTCGTTGAAGTGTGGCCCCGCGAAGGGTGTCGAGACCCCGGGGATCCGGCGCAGTTCGGCGGCGGCGTAGCGGGCCTTGGCGAGATTCTGGGCGGCCAACTGGCGCAGACCGGACTTTCCCAGCAGGCAAAGATAGATGGTGGCGTTCAAGGCCATCAGCGTCTGGCTGGTGCAGATGTTGGAGGTCGCCTTTTCCCGCCGGATATGCTGCTCGCGGGTCGCCAGCGTCAAGACATAGCCCCGGTGGCCTTCGGTATCGCGCGTTTCGCCCACCAGGCGTCCCGGCATCTGGCGGAGAAACTGCTCGCGGCAGGCCAGGAAACCCACGTAAGGTCCGCCGAACGCCACCGGCACCCCGAAAGACTGCGCCTCGCCGCAGACGATGTCCGCTTCCGAGGGCGGCTTGACCAGGGCCAGCGACAGCGGCTCGGTGACCACTGCCACCGCCAGCGCGCCCCGCCGGTGAGCGACTTCCGCGACGGCCGGCCAGCTTTCGAGCGCCCCGAAAAAGTTCGGCGACTGCACCACCACCGCCGCCGTGTCCTCGTTGACGGTGGCTTCGAGAACTTCCAGATCGACTTGGCCTGACGCCGTGTATGGAACCTCGTCGATCTGCACACCCTGGTGCTGAAGGTAAGTCTGGACTACCTGGCGGTATTCCGGGTGCACCGTGCGCGCTATCACCACGCGCTCGCGGCGGGTCAGCCGCATGGCCATCAGAGCGGCTTCGTTAGCGGCCGTGGAGCCGTCGTAGAGCGAAGAGTTGGCCACATCCATGCCGGTGAGCTGCGCGATCAGCGTCTGAAACTCGAACATCGCTTGCAGGTTTCCCTGGCTGATCTCGGCCTGGTAGGGCGTGTAGGAAGTGAGAAATTCACCGCGCAGGATCAGGGAATCGATCACTACCGGCCGGTAGTGGGAATAGGCACCGGCGCCGAGCAGCGAGACGTAGTCGCGCGCGCTCTCCTTTGACGCCTGCTCAAAGAACTCCATCAGCTCGGGCTCGGAAAGGGGTCCGGGCAGGCGCAGCGGGCCGCTGACCCTGAGCTCGGGCGGAATCTGGGCAAAGAGCTCGTCCACCGAAGCCTTGCCGATCGACTCGAGCATCTCGGCGCGGTCAGAGTCGGAATTGGGGAGATAGCGCATCAGGACTTTCCCTTTTGGGCTTCCGCCGTGGCCGATCCGGCTAAGTACGCCTCGTACTGGTCCGAGGTCATCAGACCTTCGGTCTCCCGGCGATCTTCGAGGTGAACCTTGATCATCCAGCCGGCGCCGTGCGGATCGCTGTTGACCAGCTCGGGGCTGTCGGCAAGCTTGCTGTTTACGCTCGCCACCTCGCCCGTGACCGGCGAGTAAATTTCCGAGACCGCCTTCACCGACTCGACCGTCCCGAAGGACTCGCCAACTGTCACCTGATCGCCCTTCTTGGGCAGTTCGACAAAAACGATGTCGCCGAGCTCCTTCTGGGCGTGATCGGTGATGCCGATGACGCCGGTCTCCTCATCCACCCGGATCCATTCGTGATCCTTGGTGTACAGCAGCTCTTGTGGATACATAGGCCCCTCGCTTCGAGGAAGAAATCAGGAATTCGTGAGAGGATTAGAAGTGCAGTGACGCTCTTTGTTGCCGAAGGACGGCAGTCGCACGCCGCCGCTGCAAGAATAGTGGTCGCTGCATTTTGTAATCCTCAACAAAGCTGGAAGCCGTGTCCGGAAGAGTTCCGCACCGGCTGCTTACTTCGGCCTCCTATAAAACGGCAGCGTCGTCACCTGCGCGGGCAGGCGCCGTCCGCGGATTTCGATCTCGATGGCTTCACCCGGTGCTGGCGTGGGTCTTGCCTCGCCCCCCGCGCGGATGTAAGCCAGCCCGATATTCTTCTTGAGAAACGGAGCAAACGAGCCGCTGGTCACCTGTCCCATCTTCTCACCGCCGATCCAGACCGGATAACCATCGCGAGCCGGAACGCGGTCTTTCATCTCGAAGCCGATCAGCTTCTTTCGCGTCCCGTGAGCTCTCTGCTCCACCAGAACTTCGCGCCCCAGGAAGTCGCCCTTCTCGAGCTTGGCGATCCAGCCGAGACCGGCTTCCAGCAGCGTGGTGTCTTCGTCGAGCTCGTGTCCGTAGAGCGGATAGGCCGCTTCCAGCCGGAGCGTGTTGCGAGCCCCGAGGCCGACAGGAATCAAGCCCTCGGGCTTACCGGCCTCCAGCAGCGCGTTCCAGACGCGCTCAGAATCCGCCGGCGCAAAGTAAAACTCAAAACCGTCCTCGCCGGTGTAGCCGGTGCGAGCCAACATCCCTTCAACGCCGGCGCACGTGGCACTCATAAACCAGTAATACCTCAGATTTGCCAGGTCTGGATCCGTCACCTTGGCCAGGATCACCGCGGCTTGCGGGCCTTGCAGCGCGAGCTGCGTATAGTCGGCCGAGATGTTGCGCACTTCGGCCCCGAAGCGATTATGATCCCGAATCCAGGCAAAGTCCTTGTCGCAGTTCGAGGCGTTGACGCAGAGAAAGAAGTGATCCTCGGCCAGACGATGCACCAGGCAGTCGTCCACGGCGCTGCCAGTCGGGTACATCAATGCCGAGTATTGCGCCTGGTTGATCTTGAGGCGGGAAGCGTCGTTCGAGGTCACGTGCTGGACGAGTTCGAGCGCGCCCGGACCCCGGAGTTCGATCTCACCCATGTGGCTGACGTCAAACAGGCCGGCCCGGGTGCGCACGGCCACGTGCTCATCGACAATCCCGGTGTACTCTACCGGCATCTCCCAGCCAGCAAACTCCACCATGCGCGCGCCCCGAGCGTGATGGGTCGCGTTCAGCGCCGTGCGCTTGAGCGCTGTTCCGGTGGCTGATGTCAATGGATCTCCGAAAATGGGCGCCTGTATCCTTAAGTAAGCAACCTAGCATACGGCGAAAGAGAGGGTCAAGGTAAGCCTCGGTTCGGTCGTGGGCTGTCTCGAAAAGAGGCGGTTTCTGGCCGCGATGGAATTGGGCTGAACCCGCCGCTACGACGCGAACTATACTGCACTTCGCCCGCGCGGTTCGGCTTGCCGGCGAGGTGCGGCATGACTCAGAAACGCGATTCAGCTTTGTGATCCCAAGGTGGAAAGGTGTACAAACAGGAGGACGGCCGCTATGTCACAATCCCCGCCCCCAGGACCGCCCCGAAAGCGATGGCTTCGCCGCACGCTGTTAGGAATCCTCTTGCTGGCCGTCATGGGTGGTCTGGCGGTCTACCAGCGACCGCTGTGGGTTTGGCAGCAGGCCACGCAAGTTTGGCTGGGTTTCGAGGGCACCAGGAGCGAATACGTGCAGCTTGGACCTTACCGGATTCACTACCTGGTCGCCGGGGAGGGGAAGCCGCTGCTGCTGATTCACGGTCTCGGCAGCCAGGGGAACGCCTGGGCCCTGTTGATTCCGCCCCTCGTCCGGCAGGGCTTCCGCGTCTACGCCCTCGATCTACTGGGCTACGGCCGTTCCGATCGCCCCGACGTCGACTACTCGATTGCGCTCCAGAGCGAGATCGTGCGCCAGTTTCTCGACAGCCAGCAGATCGCGCAGACCGACCTCGGGGGCTGGTCGATGGGCGGCTGGGTCGCGCTCAAGTTCACCCTCGATCATCCGGAGCGCGTGCGCCGGATCTTCGTCGCCGACAGCGCCGGACTCAACTTCAAACCGGCCTGGGACCCCGGCCTTTTTACCCCGACGACGCCGCAACAAGTGGACGAGTTTGTGGCGATTCTGACACCGCGCTACCGGCACCTTCCGCGCTTCGTGGCTCGCGACTTCATCCGCGAGATGCGTCGGCAGGGCTGGGTGGTCCGGCGCTCGCTGGCTTCCATGCGCGCCGGAGCCGACCTGTTGGACGGGAAGCTGTCCGCAATCAGCCTGCCGGTGCTGATCCTCTGGGGAAAACAGGACGCCACTACGCCGCTTGAGTGCGGTGAGCAGATGCACCACGAGATGCCGCAGTCGGTCCTGGCTGTCTTTGACGGCTGCGGCCACCTGGCTCCGATCGAGTGCCGCCGGGCCGTGCTGCCCGAAATCATCCAATTCCTGGAGGCCGATCCGCCGCTGCCGGGCGGCGTGCAGGAGTTCCGGAGCGGGGATTGACGCGCGAGGCGGGGTCGCGGGTGCCGAAGGCTTCTGCCTGCCCCTCAGCGCGCCTACTGGATGCGCTCGCCGGTGAAGCGGTCGCGGCCCGCCCAGTAGGGACACATCGGGCAGGACTTGCCCTCCGGATAATCGATGCCCTCCTCGTGCGGGCATCCGAGCAGGCCGCCGGTGGTGACCACCGAGCGCGCGCTGTGTTTCCGGATGACCTCCAGGATCTGCTCTTGGATCACGGGATCGTAACGGACGTCGTCTTTCTCCGAGAAGAAGCGCTCCATCAGCGGCTCCGCTCCCTCGCTCATCATAAGGCCGACCGCTACCTTGGAGGCGCGAGTGTTGTCGGGCCCGTAGTAGGCGATGGTGGCCACCGGGTATCCGCGAAAGCCCTTCCGGGCCTTCGCGGCCAGCTGCTGCCGCCGTATCGAGCTCCTGCTCATCGTCGTTCATCCTCCCCGGCCTTTTCGGCTGCGCGGTTCCCCCTACGGCACCCGACAGCCTGAGCCGGCTCCATCTTAGCACGCAGCTTTGTCAGCGACGGAAGCCAAGGCCGCGGGCAGACTGTCATTTCTGACAGTTCTGCGTGCGCCTTTTGTGCGCCAACATCGGGCATGGTAGTTCTGTTAACCGGGTGTTTATGGTTGCGCTTGACGCGGAGGGGCCGGGAACAGATAGATAAAGTTACCTTAAGCGAAGCAGGTGACCGCCTATCGGATCATCCCGACAAACCTGGACGGTGAGAGACGGTAGGCGCATTCCCCATTCGGGAGTGACGCGCGCCGCCTGGCTACTCCCCTACCTCTGGCTCATGGTCCTATCCCGGGTGGCGATGGCGCAACAACTCGAACCGCGCGCCTATTCGCCGTCACCGGTTGGGACGAACTTTGTAGTGGTAGGCTTTGGAGAAATAAACGGTTCGGTGCTGTTTGATCCCACGCTTCCGATCACGGATGTGACCGCCGATCTCCATACCCCTCTGGTCGGTCTGGGCCGCACCTTTGGGATGTTCGGACAGCAAGGGCTGGTCACCGCCGTTCTCCCGTACGTCTGGGGCAGCATGCAAGGCATGGTTCTGGAGCAGTCGCGCAGCATCACCCGTTCAGGGCTGGCCAATCTCAGCGTCAAACTCTCCTACAACCTGCGTGGCAGCCCGGCGATGACGCCGCAAGAATTCGCGAGGTATGGCGGGCGCAAGGTGATCGTCGGAACGAGTGTGACGATTGATGCCCCCACGGGTCAATATGACAAAACCAAGCTGGTGAATCTCGGCACCAATCGCTGGGCCTTCAAGCCTGAGCTTGGAATCTCCTATCCCCGGAAGAAGTGGGTCTACGAGACTTACGGCGGGATTTGGTTCTTCACAGAAAACAGCGCCTTCTATCCCGGAACTTCAACCCGCCGCCAGGACCCGCTTCCCACCTTTCAAGTGCACGTCTCTTACACCTTCCGCCCCCGGATGTGGCTTGCCTTTGATGGGACCTGGTACGGCGGGGGAGCCACCTCGATCAACGACGCTCCGCCGACCACCCGCCTCAACAACAGCCGCGCCGGCGTGACCTTCGCCTTTCCGATCCGCAAGGGACAATCGATAAAGATCGCCTACTCGCGGGGCGCCACCGCGCGCATCGGCGAGAAGTTTTCGAGCCTGGCGGTAGCCTGGCAATTCTCCTGGTTTGATCGGCCCCACTCAGCGCGTCCCTAATCGGTCGCCGCGCCGCCGGTATCGACGGCGGGTCCTCCAGTGGAACGGACCGGAGCCCAAGCTGTAACCGGCGCGGCCCCGTGGGTCATGGTTTGGAAAGGCTCTCCGTAAAAGACGTAAGGATGGACAGCGTCGACGGCGCTTACCGCATCGAGGCGCCTTCGGAGCTCCGCCGGTATCTGGAATTCGAGCGCTCCCAGATTGTCCTCGAGCTGCGCCAGCTTGGTGGCCCCGAGGATGGTTGAGGTGACGCCGGGTTGAGTGGCGACCCAGTTGAGGGCGACCTGGGCCGGCGTGCGGCCCAATTGCCTCGAGACCTCCAGCAGGACGGGAAGGACGCGCCAGTTGCGCTCGCTGAACTTCTCGAAGACGGGATTGCCTCGTCCCTTGGTCTTTTCCAGGCGGCCGGCGCCGCGCCCGGTCGCCCCGTCCCGCGCATACTTGCCGCTCAAGAAGCCGCTGGCCAGCGGGCTCCAGGGGCAGATCCCAATCCCGAGTTCCTGGGCTGCCGGAATGTGCTCACGCTCGATGTTACGTTCCACCAGGGAATACTCGAGCTGCAGGGCGATCATTCGTTCCTTGCCCCCCTTTTCGGCCAGCGTCTGCGCGCGGGTCAGATACCAGGCGGGAGTATCGGAAAAGCCGTAGTAGCGGATCTTGCCCGCGCGCACGAGATCGGTCAGCGTCGAGACCACTTCCTCGACCGGGGTGATCGTGTCCCAGGCGTGAAGCCAGTAGAGATCAATGTAATCGGTCCGGAGCCGACGCAGGGAGCCTTCGAGGGCCCGGTAGATATTCTTGCGGCCGTTGCCACCGGCGTTGGGGTTTGCGGGGTCGGCGTTGAAGGTGAACTTGGTGGCGATCACCAGTCTGTCGCGCGCGCCCTGGTCCTGGACGAACCTGCCCACCATCTCCTCGCTTTTCCCGCCGGTATAGCCGTCGGCGGTATCGACGAAATTGCCCCCGGCTTCGAGGTATCGGTCAAAGATGGCGCGCGACGTATCTTCCTCCGCGCCCCATCCCCACTCGGTTCCGAATGTCATGGTGCCGAGCGAGAGCGGGCTCACTCGCAGCCCCGAACGTCCCAAGGTGACGTAGTGGTTCAAACGCATGTCATTCCTCCTTACTCAAAGTTGGATGCGGGGGCACGTTCCCGGTTTCCGGGCCCCTGGGACTCAGAAGTTCTCCAGAATGTCGGTCACCAGAGTATGCGCGAAGTCACGGGCCAGGCGGTCGAGGGCTGGACCTTCCTCCTCGAAGAGCTGGGAGTTGGTCTGACTGATCTGATATTCCTCGCGGAAGACGTACCTCGGATTCGAGAACAGGACCTTGTGGGTGTGGCGGTCCACCAGGCGTACCTCCGCGTTCACCACCACTTGAAGGGCGGTGGCGGCGCCTGTGCTGAGATTGAAGGCGATCACGCCGGTTTGCACATCTTTCACCGTGCCTTCGATTACGGCGTCGGCGTCGTCGGGATTGGACGTCACCTGGTAGCGGGTCCGCTCGATCAGCTCGCGGACGACGTCGGCAGAAAGCCTCTGCTCGATACGGAATTCCTTACTCTTGTTGGCGAAGACCGGCACCGCGATGATCTTGACGTCGGGCGGCAGGCGATCGCCGCGGCCGGCGACGTGGTAACCGCAGGCAAGAAGAAGTGAGGCCAGCGCTACTGTCCAGAGGAGAGCCGGGGCCCGGCGGCTCCACGCCATCGGCCTTCCAGGTTCCAGCCCGGCCGCCGGCCTTATCAGCGGAGTCTCCCCTGCCGGGCGGGGCGCCGTCCCTGGGCGGCGCGCCCGCTTTCAGCGGTCCGGGCCTGGCCGGTGTAGCGCGCCGCGATCTCGACCGCGTTCCGGGCCGCCAGTCGCAGATTGTCCGCCGCCGCCCAGATCCAGAGCCCTTGAGCCCGGTTGCTATCGGCTACAATCGAGTCAATCAGCACGTCGCCGCCGCCGGTCGCCTCTACCGGTGAAGGGACCGCCTCCGAAGCGCGGCACAGCCGTACGCCTTCGCCTGACACTGCCTCGCCGGCCTCCCGCGGAGTCAGAATCTCCGCGGTTTCCACGTACAGCGAGGCGGCCAACGAGTAAAACACCGGAGCTTGAAAGACCTTCAAGGCCGGTAGAGGGACCCGCCCCTGGAGATACCGCTCCACCTCGCGCCGCAAGCGGTCCTCGATGTGACCCAGAGCTTCTGAGCCCGAGCCGGTCAGCCGCGGCAGGAGGTTGAAGGCAAGCTGGGAGCCGAAGACGGCGCGCGGAGTCTTCTGAAAGCTGAGGAGATTGACGGTCTGCCGCTGGAGTTCGTCGATGCCACGCGCACCCAGGTCTGAGGCGGGGGTGAAGATGTGAGCCACCGCCGCCCGGATCTCAACCCGCGACGCCAGCCGGAGGAGAACCGAACTGAGAACCATGGTGGCAGGGTGAGCAGACAGGAATGCCGCCGTTTCCCCCGGCCCGACCGTTGCGGGCAGGGTCTCGCCCTCAAGCCAGGCGACACGCGGGATCGCCTCGCGAAGTTCGGCCAGGTTTGCATCGAGATCGATGATCAGCGCGGGCCGGGTCGATTCGGGGCGGAGAAACAGCGGCAAAGGATCCAGTCGGACGGCGAGAAAAGCGATGTCAAGCTCATCGCCGGGAACTTCGACGGGCGGGGTGAGCGCGGACTCACCCGGGTCTCCCTTGTCCAGGTCGACGATCGGCAGCTCGGGCTCAAGCTCTGCGCCCAGGCCCGCCTCGATTTCCATCAGGCTCGCCACCGCAAACTGCCGCTCTTTGAGGAGGGCCGCTACCTCCTTGCCGAGGAGCGAAGATGCTCCGACGATCGCCACGCGATAGCCTTCGCTCTTGGGATCTCGGGCGCCTCCGGCAACTTCGGGCGTCATTGGGCGTGAACCTCCCGCGGCGAGGGCGGCGCTGGGCGGCGCCGCGAGAGCAGGCGCGAAGAGGGTCCACTGGCCAAGTAGGCGATGGTGAACACCAGCAGTACGTACTCCGAATAGAAATAGACGATCGCGCCAACGAGCCCGATCATGATCACCACGACGTAGGGGCGCGCCCGCCGCAGGTCCAACGTCTTGAAGCTGTAATAGCGGACGCGACTGACCATCAGGAAGCTGAGGATGGCAATCAACACGAGCCAAGCCATTCCGTAATTCCAATCGTGAATGGCGTATTTGCGGCAGTGGACGATGGCAGCTACCACTCCGGCGGCTGCCGGTATCGGCAAGCCTACGAAGTGCCGGCGGTCCGCGGCCGGGCGGGCACTCTGAATGTTGAAGCGGGCCAGACGCGCCGCGCCGCAGATCACAAAAGCGAAAGTGATGATCCACCCGCCATAGCGCAGATGCTCGGCCCAGGGCAGCCCGATCGCGGCCTCCACCGGCCGAACGCCCCAGGCGAAAGCGAGCAATGCGGGGGCCACGCCGAAAGCAATCACGTCGGCCAGGGAATCAAACTCGCGGCCGAAGTCCGAAGTCGAATTGGTGAGGCGGGCGATGCGGCCGTCGAAACCGTCGAACACAAAGGCCCATCCAATGGCTTTCGCGGCATTGTCAAAGGCCAGCCGGCTCAGGTCGGCGGCGGCGCCCCCCGCCATCATCGCCGTGGTTGCTTTCAGAGTTTCCAGAATCGCCAGGTATCCGCAGACGAGGGTTCCGACCGTAAACAAGCTCGGCAAGACGTAAAGGCCGCCGTGCAGCCGGCCCCTCCGTTTTGGCTCGATCGGGCTGGGGCGATCATCCACGGTGTTTCCCTTTGCCGACGGGAGGATCGATCGTTTGCAGAACGCTGGGCATCTTGCGGGCCCTTACAACTGAACCTCGTGCCAAAAGCCAAGGCTCACGGGAACGTGAGCGGAGGCTACGGCGGCGGATTCGACGACCGACAGGGAGGTCTCCGCTCCGCATCCCGTCGCCGGGCCGTCAGATCGCCTTCTTTCGAGCAAACCTTCGGCCGCCCGGGATCAAAGGCCCCTCTGACTCCTTGGAAATGATTCGATGTCTGGGGCCAAGGCCACAATGGTCGAACCTGCCCGGACGAGGTCGCCGGTCTTCACACGCAACTCAATCCCCGGGTCAAGCAGGATGTCGACTCGCGAGCCGAACTTGATCAGCCCCACGCGTTCACCACGCTCCAAGCGGTCGCCAACCCGCTTCCAGAATATGATACGCCGGGCGACGAGGCCAGCGATTTGCCTCACCACGATCAGGCCGGCCGAGGTCTCCAGCGTGAAGACATTCTGTTCGTTATCGGCCGACGCCCGCTCCTCACTCGCCACGTGAAATCGCCCCTTGTGGTACTGGACCTGGCGCACGATGCCGGCGGCCGGCGATCGATTCACGTGAACGTCCAAAGGGGACATAAAGATGCTGATCCGCCGCATGGGACAGCCTGAGAAGGTGTCCCCGCTGATCTGGACCACACGCCCGTCAGCCGGTGCCACGATGGCAGCCGGGTCAGCTGGTACCAGACGCTCTGGGTCTCGAAAGAAATTGACGACGAACAGGGTGAGAATCAGAAAGAGAGCGGCCGGCGCGTACAGGCCGAGGGCGAGCGCCCCGCAGGCGATCAAGGCGAGCGGTAGTCCGTACCAGTATCCCTCTTTAACCATGGGCGGTCTTTGCGTCGTGATCAGCGAGCGCGGTCTCGGCAGAAAGCGGGCGTCGTTCGCGCCCCTGCCCACGACGAATCACCGCCCGCCCTGGCTAGGCTGAACCTTTCCTGTGAACGAGGGTCTCCATCTCGTCCTTCAGCCGCAGCTTCATCTTCTTGATGCGGGTTTCCTCTAACTGTTCTTGTTCGGAGAGGTACCGTCTTGAAGAGAACTGGTCAAGCAGGGCGGCGTAGTGGGCGTGTTGCTGAGAGAGTCTCTGGTACTCAGGATTGTTGGCCATCAACTGCGCCCGGATGGCCCCGGTTGGGGTGCTCACGGCCGGATCACCTCCTCAATTAAACATCCCTTAACCTAGGCCGAGGCTAGCACACCGCCAAATCGACTTCAAGCAGAAAACCGATGCGGCAGCGGGGATTCGAACGGCCGCTTCAGTGACCTGAGCCGCAAGATCCGTGTCTGCGCAAGCACGAAGGAACGCGAAGGGAGGGGGCGCGGCCGGAAGTCCGTCCGCGCCCTTTGGTCCTGACGAGAGCCTTCGTTGCGCCTTTTGCCGCCCGCTCGGGGGGGACTGGAATGGGGGGAGGTGCCACTCCAATCTTAAAGCGGTCGGCCCAGCGACCGGAGCCTCATCGTCGGAGCCAATGCTACATTGCTAGGAAAAGTTTATAGTCCTGCCGTTATTAAATGTCAAGTAATTTTTTTTAACAAGAGTTTTTCCGCCAAAGGGCCCCTCGAAGGCGTGTCAGACGGGGGTAATTTCTCCGAGTGTCGGTTTTCTTAATGAGTCTGCCCAGCCCTATTTTCCCCAGTCATGATGCGCCCAATACGAAGTCTGGTTCTCTGGGGCCGCCGCCGGTTTGCGGCGGACTCCTTGAACCTGCAGCGCAGCGACGAGCCTCGTCCTTACTCTCAGTATGATATACTACACGGTAATATCTCGTGTTCTGAAACGAAGGAGGTTTGCATGGCCGAGCCTCAAGGCAGCGAACGGCGGCGCGCTCCCCGCTCAAAGGTGTCTCAACCCTTAGTGCTTGTTGTTGACTCTGCTCGAAACCAGATCGCTCACCGGGCCTTTGCGCTTGACCTGTCGGACATGGGCGCGAGAGTTCGCTCGCAGATTCATCTCGAGCCCGGCCAACTCGTTACGGTGATCCCGAACGAAGGCGTCGAGCAAGGCATTCAGAGCCGGGTGATCTGGGTGGAGCGGTCGGGCGCGCAAGAAGAAGCCGGTATCGCATTCCTCCAGCCTCTCGGCGCTCATACTTGACCCCGCCCGCACTCGCCATTCTTTTTGCGACGCGGCTATCGGATCGGGAGTTGGAGGCGCGCTTCGCACCCTCCGCGGTCCGCACGATTGCGCAGCGTCAGCGTTCCACCGTGGGCTTCAGCAATCTGCCGGCTCAGAACCAGTCCAATACCCGATCCGCCAGGCTTGGTTGTGAAGAAGGGGACAAAGAGGTTGGTGGTATTGGACAGTCCGGGTCCATCATCCCGTACGATGACATCAACGTGAGCGCCGTTGCGGTTCCAGTCCACGGTGACACCTCCCCCGGTTTCGAGGGCCGCATCTACGGCGTTACGCAACAGATTGATCAGTAGCTGATCAAGTTGGTCGCCGTCAGCTTGCATCACCATCTCAGGGCCGGGCTCCACGGTGACTTTCATCCGGGTTTCAAGGCTCGCCACGCGCCTGATCCACAGCCCCACGTCGAGAGGCGCCAAGCGAGGTTTGGGAAGCCTTGCCAGACGCGCGTAGGACTCCATGAAGCGGGCCAGCGCCTCCGAGCGCCCGGCGATGATGCGCAGACCCTCCCGCATATCGTCTCGCCAGTCAGGCGGCTGCGGCTCGCGCGCCAGCATGCTCTCCAGGCTGGCCGCCACCGACTTGATGGGGGCCAGGGAGTTGTTGAGTTCGTGGCCCATCACGCGCACCAGACGCTGCCAGGCCTGCAGTTCCTCCTCACGCAGGGGACGGCTCATGTCGGAAAGCACCAGCAATCGGTTGGGCCGGCCGCCCTCGCGAAAAGCGCTGCGATGGACGCCCCAGCGCGTGGCCCCGGTGCCCCCGCCCGGAAAGGTCATGGAAAGGATGCTGGGCGCGGGAGCTGCCAGGCAATCCGTAAGACCCAACTCCGCGGCCGTGGCCCCCAGCACGCGCTCGGCAGGCTGAGCGATCAGCCGCTCGCCGGCGCGATTGATCAGCCGCAGCCGCCCTTGGTCATCGAAAGTGAAGACCGCCACGTCAATCTCTTCCATGACCTTGCGCAGTAACGCCGTGGCTTCGAGCGCGCCCAGCCTCTGGCTGCGCAGCGTCTCCCCCAGGGCGTTTGCCTCCAGGACCAGTTCACCCAGAGAGTCCTGGCGGCGCGAGCCGCGGGCGCGAAGCGAATAGTCGCCTTCGCGCAAGGCCGAGAGCACGTTGGAAAGGGTCTGCAGCGGAATCACCACGTGATTGCGAACGCTGAAGGCAAAGCCGAGCCAGAACATCCCCAAGAGCACGCCGAGAGTCCAGAGGGTCTGAGTGGAGTACTGTTCCTTGATGAGCAGGGCGAGCGCCAGAGCCAGGGCTGGCACGCCCCCCGCCAGCGACAACAGGAGAATGTGGTTTTCAAACCCGATCCTTTGATGGAGCTTGAGGTCCACTTTGGCAGGCGATCCCGGAGGGCGGAACGGATCGTGGCTGTCGTGGCGGCGATCGATCGGCATAACAGGAAACCTGTAGGAGGAATCTACAGGTGAGTCCAGTTTAGCAGGCAGCTGGTCAGTGAAGCCCGCGCGGCAGCCCGGGCGAGCCCGAGCCCGCTCAGTCTTCAGCGCCCACAGCCTCTTCGCCGTGATCGAGCCCGTAACGCTCCAGGCGCCGGTACAACGCTCCGCGACTCAGGCCGAGAGCGGCCGCGGCCTGGCTGACATTGCCTTCAAACCGGCCCAGGGCCTTTTGGATGAGAAACCTCTCCACCTCTTCGAGACTCATGTCCTCGAGACGCGCGCTGGTTCCGGCCGGAGCTTCCAGGCCGAGCTCGGAGGCGGCAATCAGGTTGCCGTTGGCCATCAGCACGGCTCGCTCTACGGCGTGGTCGAGCTCCCGGACATTCCCGGGCCAGGGATGGGTGAGCAAGGCTTTGAGCGCGGTTTCACTGAATCCCGAGATCGGCTTGCGATAACGCTTGGAGTGCTCGGCGAGAAAGTGCGAAGCCAGCAGAGGGATGTCTTCCCGGCGTTCGCGCAGAGGCGGCAGATGGATCTCCACCGTGTTCAGCCGGAAGAACAGATCCTCGCGGAAGCGTCCGGACGCCACCAGTTGCTTCAAGCTGGCGTTGGTGGCGGAGAGGATGCGTGTATCGGCGCGACGCGTCTTCGAGGAGCCCACCCTCTCAAACTCGCCGGTCTCCAGAACCCTCAGCAGCTTGGCTTGCTGAGTCAAGGGCAAGTTGCCGATCTCGTCGAGGAAGAGTGTGCCGCCATCGGCCAGCTCGAAGCGGCCCACGCGGTCGGTGCGGGCGTCGGTAAAGGCGCCCTTTACGTGGCCGAACAGTTCGCTCTCGAACAGATGCTCGGACAGCCCGCCGACATTGACGGTCACCAGCGGTTTGGAGGCGCGAGCCGAGAGCCCATGCAAGGTCTGGGCCACGACCTCTTTGCCGGTGCCGTGCTCGCCGGTGATGAGCACGTTCGCTTCGGACGGTCCCACGCGAGAGAGGCGCTCCAGGACGGGACGCATGGCCGCAGACTGGGCGATGAGCGAGGGCAGATGGCTCCCACGCAGCAGCTGGTTCTCGGCTTCCAGGCGTTGTCCCCGGCGCAGGGCGCGGCTGAGCTCGACTTGGGTGGCCAGAATAGCGATCAGGCGCGCGTTTTCCCAGGGCTTCAGGATAAAGTCGCGGGCCCCGCGACGCATAGCCTCGACGGCGACCTCCACCGTGCCCCAGGCCGTCATCACCACCACCGGGAGCGAGCTGTCGAGGGCTTGCAAGCGGTTGAGCAGATCGAGCCCCTCTTCGCCCGAGGTGGTATCGCGGGCGTAATTCAGGTCCATCAGCAGGCAGTCGAAGTCCGTCTTCCGGACAGAGCTCAGGACCTCGGCCGGCGAGGCGACCGTCTCCACCTGATAGCCCTCTCCCTTGAGCAGCAGGCGAAGCGAGTCCAGCACGTCGCGCTGGTCGTCGGCGATGAGGATTCGGGCGGGAGGGGATGCTGTTTTCATGTTTTGCGACGGCAAAGATATCGAGCCCGGTGGAAGGGTGCGGATTCGCAGCCGCCGCCCAACCAGGCCATAGACACGACCGACTCCTTTCTCCAGCTACCAGCCGCTGCTTCATTCATACCGGAGCGCCGTCATTGGATCCACCTTGGCGGCGCGCCGGGCCGGAACGTAGCAAGCGAGCATCGCCACCAGGATCAGCAGGACTGGCACGGCCAGGAACGTGAGCGGATCGGTGGGATGCACACCGTACAGCAAGCTGGCTAGAAAACGCGTCAACCCCCAGGCGCCGGCCAGCCCGGCGACCACGCCGCCCAGCGCCATGCCGGCTCCCTCCCGGAGGATCATGCCCGCCACGTTACTCCAGCTGGCTCCGAGCGCCATGCGAATGCCGATCTCGTGCGTTCTCTGCGCCACCGAGTAGGCGATGACACTGTAAATGCCGACGGCGGCCAGAATCAGCGCCAACCCGGCGAACAGACCCAGTAACAGGGCAAGGAACCGTTGTTGGGAGGACGACTCCGTGACCACTTCCGCGAGTTCCCGCGGGTCGTCAACCGGGATCTGGCTATCGAGTTCGCGAACCGCCCCACGCAACGCCGAAAGCTGGCCGAGCGGGTTCGAAGCGGTCCGGATCAGCACGGTCATGTCGGAGTCCTGGCCCTGGAACTCCGGGAAGTAAGCCTCCGGAGCGGTCGTGGTCTGATCAAGTCCGTACTCGAGAACATCACCCGCGACCCCTACCACGGTAATCCACTTGGGGTGTTCCTCGTTGTGCGCAAAGCGCTTGCCGACCGGGTCCTGATTGGGCCAGAAGCGGTCCGCCATGCTCCGATTGATAATCGCCGCCAGGGGTGCATCCCTATTATCATGCTCGGTGAAGTCGCGGCCCCGGAGCAAAGGAATCCGCGCCGTGCGGAAGTAGCCCGGCATCACCGTGCACCACTCCACCAGCGGACTCGACCACATGTTCTTGGGAGGGGGCTGACCCTCGATGACAATGACACCGTTGCTGCCCCCTTCGAGGGGTAGTTTGTCGGTGAAGGAGGCGGACTCGACACCGGGCAGCGTCTGCAATCGCTCTTGAAGCTGCTGGAAGAACGTCGCGTACCGATCGTCGGCGCACTCTCCCGCTTGAGTCTGGCAATCCGGATTTGAATAGCGCGCGGCCGGCAAGGACAGGCGGGCGATGAGCACACTCTGCGGGTCGAAGCCAGCCTGCACGCGCAGCAGCTTCAGAAGGCTCCGGACGGCCAGGCCCGCTCCGATGACCATCATGAGCGCCAGCGCGATTTCTCCAGCCGTCAGCAGGGTGCGCGAAAGACTCCGCGCGGCGGCAACGGTCTGGTTGCTCTCTTTCAGCGAATCTTGCACGTCGGTTGCCGAAGCCTGAAAGGCGGGGAAGAGTCCGGCGAGAGTACCAGCGGCCAGAGCCAGGAGGAAGGTCAAGAGAAAAACGTGGCTATCAAGGCGGACGTCAATGATCTCCGGGACGTAGCCGGTCGGGGCCGTGCGCAGAAGCAGGCGCAGAGCCGTCCAGCCCACCAGCAGTCCTGCCGCGCCGCCTAGCAGGAACAGCAGAACGCTCTCCGTGAGCAGTTGACGGATCACCCGCCAGCGGTTCGAACCCACCGCCAGCCGGATAGCGATCTCACGCTGGCGGGTGACCGCCTTGGCGAGCAGCAGGTTCGCTACGTTCACGGCGGCGATCAGCATCAGGAACCCGACCGTGGCGAACAACATCAGCAGAGCCGGCCGGACGCGCTCGGTCAGCCGGGCCTGAAGCCCTACTACTTTGGCCGACACGCCTGTATTGGTCTCGGGATACTGTTGGGAGAGGCGGGCGGAGAGGGTTTCCATTTCGGCGGACGCGCGCTCCAGCGAAATGCCCCTCTTCATCCGCGCCAACACCCAGAGCCAGTGATTGCCTCGCGACTTCCGCCATTCCGCAGCCCGCAAATTGAGCGGAAACCAGAACTCAGGCTTGTTGCCCCAGATGTGAGGGAATTGAAAGTCGCGGGGCATGATGCCGACCACGAGGTAGGGGCGGTCACCCATGGTGATCTTGGAGCCCAGCACCGAGCTCTGCCCCCCGAAAGCGCGCTGCCAGAGGCCGTAGCTCAGGATCACCACGTTGTCGCGCCCTGACTGGGTCTCCGCCGCCATGAAATTGCGCCCCATGATCGGGCGGGCCCCCAGAAAATCGAGCGTCTCCGGCGAGACCTCGAAACCTTGAAGTTGAAGAGGCTCGGAGGTCCCGGTGAGGGTCGTGCCCGTGACCGTCACGGCGCCCATGACGTCGAAGACCTGGTTCTGCGCCTTCCAGTCCAGAAAATCAGGCCCTGTGTCCGGGTAGAGGTTGCCTGGGCCGCTCGGCTCGGTCACCCAGATCGTCACCAGGCGGTCCGCGTCGGGATAGGGCAGCGGTCGCAGGATCACGGCATTGACCAGGCTGAAGATGGCGGTGTTGGCGCCGATCCCCAGGGCAAGGGTCAGCACGGCCACCGCCGTGAATCCCGGGTTCTTGGCTAGCACCCGCAAGCCATAACGGACGTCAGTTAGGAGGGTGCTCATCGCATGCTGCTCCGCTGGAACCTGAGACTTGCCCGTTTCTGGGCGCGTACCTGAAGCGCGGAACCGAAGCAGCGGACCCCTAAGCCAACTGCCTTGCCATCAATACGATGCCGAAGGCTTCGCCGGAACTTGTTTATTTTAAAAGACATGCCATGGTCCCGCGCTCGCCTTCAGGATCAGAGTCTCATTGACCGATTCACCCAATCTTGGATCTGCTGATTCTAAAGGACATTCCGGCTTCGTTCCACCACATGGTCGACCGAATCGGTCCATGGCGCCGTCCGCCACCCGTCGCTGAGCGAGCCGCTTCGTTCACAGTCTTGGCTCTTCTGCCCTCATCAATCAGACCCCGCCGCTTTCAAATCGACCATCAACTGATCCAGCCGTCCACCAGCTTGATCACCCGTGGGCCGTAAGCGGCCCAGTTTTCATTGTGGGTCACCTGGATGATTGTGGTGCCCTCCTCGTTGAGTCTCTTGAACAGGTCCATGATCTCCTTGCCCTGGCTTGAATGCAGGTTGCCGGTGGGCTCGTCGGCCAGGATCAGCTTGGGGTTGGCGATCACGGCCCGGGCCACGGCCACCAACTGCTGCTGGCCGCCGGAGAGCTGGCTGGGATAAAGGTCCTTCTTGCCGACGATGTGGAAGCGGTCGAGGGTATCCGCCACGATGGCCTGGCGCTCGGAGCTCTTCACGTTGCGATAAGAAAGGGGAATGTCCAGGTTCTCGGAGACGGTCAGGTTGTCGAGCAGGTGATACTGCTGAAAGACAAAGCCGATATACTTCTTGTTAATCTCGGCGCGCTGCTTGACGTTCATCTTGTGAATGGGGTTCTCGGCAAAGTAGTATTCGCCGGTCCAGGCGCCGTCCAGCATGCCGACGATACTCAGCAGGGTTGACTTGCCGGCGCCCGAGGGTCCCATGATGGTCAGGAAGTCGCCTTCCTTGATCTCCAGACTGACACGGCGCAGGACGTAGTAGCGCCCAGCGCCCACCGGGTACGATTTTTCGATGTTATGTAGTTGAATCATCTGTCTCTCGCCTCAGAATCTCGTGACAATCGCTGCGCATTGACATCGTGATGCTCCTAGTTTAGCATCACGATGTGAGAACAACCCTGACGCTTGACGACGATGTTGCTGCCAAGCTCAAGGCGGAAGCGCGAAAATCCGGCGAGCCCTTTAAGCAGGTCGTGAACCGGGTACTTCGCATAGGGCTTAACACTCAAAACCAATCGAAAACCTTACCTCCGTTCAGAGTCAAGGCTCGCAACATGGGACTGCGACCCGGCCTGAGCCTCGAGTGTGTGTGGGACCTCATTGAGCAAATGGACGGTCCTGGGTATCCTTGAATTGATCCTAATTGACGCCAACCTACTCCTTTACGCCTGGGACGATCACTCACCACACCACGCCGCCTCCCGCGCTTGGTTGGAAGAGACTCTCTGGGGACAGGAACCAGCGGCTTTTTCCTGGACCGTCATTCTTGCTTTTCTCCGACTCGCTACGGACTCCCGAGTTTTTCAGCGGCCACTCTCGATCTCCCAAGGTGCGGAGGTAGTCTCGGAGTGGTTCGCAGCCTCCAGGTTTGTCCTGCTCCAACCCGGAGAACGACATTGGGAAATCCTGAAAGGCCTTTTGATTGTCGGCCAGGCTTCGCGAAAGCTCGTTATGGACGCACCTGGGCGCGCTGGCTATAGAACATGGCGCTACCCTGGCGAGCGTCGATCGCGACTTTGCCCGCTTCCCCGGTCTCAAGCTGTTGAATCCCCTTTCCAGTCGCAAGTGACAAGTGAAGGCCCGAACTGCTTTTGCTCGTCACTCGTATCTAAGCGCCACCATCGGATCGACCTTGGCCGCCCTTCGCGCTGGAACGTAGCTGGCCACAAGTGCGATCAGGGCCAAGAGAAGCGTCACACCCGCGAAAGTCACCGGGTCGGCTGCCCTAACCCCAAAGAGCAGCGACTGCATGCTCCGCGTGAGCACGAATGAGCCTGCGAGCCCGATGACAACTCCGGCCGCCACGGTGATCGAGCCGTGGCGGAGGGTCATCCGGACCACATCGCCGGGCTCGGCGCCGAGCGCCAAGCGCACCCCGATCTCGCGGGTGCGACGCGAGACCCAATACGACATGATGCCGTAAATGCCCACCGCCCCCAGCAGGAGAGCCGCAACCGCGAAGCTGCCCACCAGCGTCAGGTTGAAGCGGCGCGCATCGAGCGAAGCGGAAAAGACATCCTGGAAGGTCTGGAAGCGAGGAGCGACCTGAGGAGCAAGGTCATGAATCACCCGGCGCGAGTTGGCGAGAACGTCCTGCGGCGGGACATGGGCGCGAATCACGAGGGTGAAGTCGCGGCCGCCCCGCAGACGCTGGCGGTAGTCCACGTAAACGGTGGGTTCGGGCGGTTTTTCAAGACTCCGATAGTGCACGTCGCCCACAACGCCCACCACGGTGAGCAGCCGCAAGTCGCCATCCATGTTGCCGAACTCGATCGTGCGGCCCAGCGGATTCTGATCGGGCCAGGTGGCGCGGGCCAGCGACTGGCTGATGACGGCGGCGTGGGGCGCATCGACGGTGTCGTGTTCGTCGAACAAACGTCCTTGAAGCAGAGGAATACCCAGGACCGTAAAGAATCCCTGGCTGGACACACAATAATCGGCCTCGCCGCCCGGAGCCGTATCCCACAGGTGCTCGAGCCGCGCGTTGTCTTCCGGACTGGCAGGGTTGAACTCCGGTTGGCGATCGAGCAGCAAAAACCTGCCACCGGGACAATCACCTCTTTCCGCCAAAGGCAGGTTAGAAACCCCGCCAACCTCCTGTACACCTGGTATAGCGCGTAGCCGGCCGAACAGCGTCTCTATGAAACGACCCGGTCGCGTATCGATACCAGCAACGAAAGACACGGACAAGCTGGTGTCGGCGGCTGACCTGGGCACCTCCAGTTCCATGCTGACGATATTGGAGGTGCGAAAGCCAGGATCAACCGCGAGTACGCGGAGCAAGCTGCGGCCCAGCAGTCCCGCGCCGGCCAACAGCACCAGCGTAAAAGCCATCTGTCCGGCGACCAGGATGCGTGCCAGACGCTGAGACGTCAGGGAACCCGCCGCGCCCCGGCTGCCTTCGGCGAGCGCAGCCTGGGGATCCACGGCGGTGGCGCGCAATGCCGTCACGGTCGCGAGTCCGACCGCCACCAAGACCGAGATCCCGAGCGCAAAGCCCAGAACCGGCAGATTCACCAAGACCTCATCGAGCCGGGGCAGGCCCGGAGGGGCTAGCGCCAGCAGGCCGTCCACACCCCAGAGCGCCAAGAGCACCCCGAGGGCCCCCCCGACCGTCGACAGTAAGAAGCACTCGGCCAGAAACTGGCGCACCAAGCGCGCGCGGCCGGCGCCCAGCGCAGCCCGGACGGCCAGTTCACGCTCGCGCTCCGCTGCCCGCGCCATCAAAAGGTTGGCCACGTTCGCGCACCCCACCAGCAGCAGGAAACCGACGGCGGCGAGCAGAATCAGCAGGGCGGGCCGGACGCTGGCGGTGAGCGCGCTGCGCAGAGAGGTCACGCTGACGTCTGTCATGTCGATCTCGGGCTTGTACTGCTGGTTCAGGCGGTGCGCCAGGATCGAAAGGTCGGCGCGGGCCTGCGTCAGGGTCGTGTTGTCGCGCAGCCGGCCGACCGCCGCCGACCAATTGTGCGATGTGCGGCTGGGACTTTCTTCGCCGAAGAGTTCTGCCGGAACCCAGAGGTCGGCGTGATTGGGATAGCTGAAGCCGGACGGCATAACACCCACCACCGAGAAGGTGTGGCCTTCGGCGGCGAGCTTGATCGCCGAGAGATCGGTCGGGGCGCCCAGGTGCTGCCGCCAGTAACCGTAACTGACCAGCGCTGCGGGCGTGCCGCCTTCGTGAAGCTCGTCGGCCGAAAAGCTGCGTCCCAAGATCGGCCCAACTCCCATCACGCTTAAGAAATCGCGAGATACGAGGGCGACGGTGAGCCTGGCAGGCCCTGATGTCCCGGAGACCGTCGTCGGCCAGCCCTTGGCGAGCGCCATGCTGGCCAGGGTGTGGTTTGTGGCGCGCAGGTCACGGAAGTTCGGGTCTGTGAAACCCATCAGGTGGCCGTCCGCGGCCACTTCCGAGACGCTCACGAGTTGGTCCGGCTTCGGATACGGCAGGCTGCGCAGCATGACGCCGTAGACCACGCTGAAGATGGCGGTGGTGGCTCCGATCGCCAGGGCCAGCGTAGCGATCACCACCGCGCTGACGCCGGGATTCCGAACGAGCATCCGCAAGCCGTAGCGGAGATCCTGCATCAGACCCTGCACGAGACACCTCCGGCCCTCTGCTGATTCATTGGATCATGGCTTCAACGAACCAAATCGTCAGTTGGCGCCTGCCGAGGCTGCCATCTCCGCCTCGCTCTCTTCCACCACGCGCCCGTCGAACAGATTCACGGTGCGCTGGGCGTAGCGGGCGAAGCGCGGGTCGTGGGTCACCATGCAGATGGTGGCGCCTGAGCGGTGCAGATCCCGAAGCAGCTCCATCACCGCGTCGCCATTCTTCGAGTCCAGGTTGCCGGTGGGCTCGTCGGCCAGCAGGATCGACGGTGATCCCACCAGGGCGCGAGCCACGGCCACGCGCTGCTGCTGGCCGCCCGAGAGCTGCGAGGGATAGTGCTTGATGCGGTGCGACATCCCCACCCGCTCCAAGGCCTCGATCACCCGCTGCTTGCGCTCGGACGAAGGCATGCCGCGATAGGTCAGCGGCAGCTCAACGTTCTCGTAGACGTTGAGGTCGCCGATTAGGTTGAAACTCTGGAAGATAAAGCCCACTTCGCGGTTGCGAATGCGGGCGCGGTCTCCCAGATCCAGATTCTCGACCGGCGTTCCGTTGAGCATGTACTTACCGTCGCTTGGAGAGTCCAGCAGTCCGAGGATGGACAACAAGGTGGACTTGCCGCAACCCGAGGGTCCGGCAATTGAGACGTACTCACCCTTCTGGATTTCCAGGTGGATGCCCGAAAGCGCGTGCGTTTCCACCTCATCGGTGAAAAAAACCTTCGTCACACCCTCCAGGCGAATCAAAGCTTCCGGGTTTCCATTCATAGTAGCTCCTCAGATTGGATTCGGCGTTCAATCGCCACGCGTTGTGGCCGGGTTGGCGCCGCGTCAACCCGCGCCGGGCCGCCCCTGTCTGGATTCGACGGGCCGGCCGGCATTCCGTCACGTTCTCGATCACTCATAGCGCAGAGCCGCCAGGGGATCCACCTTCGTCGCCCGCCGCGCCGGCAGATAGCTGGCGAGCAGCGCCACGATGAACAGCGCTGCCGAGACCCCGGCGTAAACGGCGGGGTCGGTCGGCCGGACGCCCGAAAGCAGGCCCGCCAGGAACCGGCTGAGCGCCAGAGCGCCGGCGAGCCCGAGGAGAATCCCCGCGCCCCCGAGCAGCGCTCCTTCGCGGACCACCATCAAAAGCACGCTCCTCCGTTCGGCGCCCAGCGCCATGCGAATGCCGATCTCCTGGGTGCGCCGCGTCACGTGAAAAGTCAGGAGTCCGTAAATCCCCACGAGGCTGAGGACGAGCGCCAGGCCGGCGAAGATTCCCATTAGCAGAGCGTTGAAACTCGGCCGCGCCACCGATTGGGCGACGATACCGGCCATCGGCCGGACGTCGATGACCCGCTGGTCAGGATTGACGGCCGTCACCGCCTCGCGCATCGCCCTTCCCACCTCCATTCTCCCGCGCGTGCGAACCACCCAGCTCGTCGAGCCGAACATGGGTTTGAAGAGCTGTGACGCGGGCACGTAGAGGGTGGTCGGTTGCTCCTCGTCGACCGCCAGATTCTTCACGTCCGCGACCACGCCCACCACCTCGCGAGGCGGCTCGAGGGCGTCGGGAAACTGGCGGTCTTCGTATTCGCCCACCACTACCCGGTCGCCGACGGGGTTCCGGCTGCCCCACCAGGTGCGCGCGACCGTTTCACTGACGATCACGACGGGCGTGGAGGCGGCGGTCTCCGTCTCCTCGAAGCCGCGCCCGCGCAGGATCGGAATCCGCATGGCCCCGAAGTAGGCGGGGCTGACAGCGCGGTACTCCATGCCGCCGATGCTGTGCCTCGGATGCCCTTCGTGCTCCGCAGGAATGTTGTTGGGGCCGGTGAGCGGCAGCTTGCTGATCACCGCTGCGGACAAGACCCCTGGCACCGCCCGAAGACGCGCCAGCACCTGTTGCTCAAAGGCCCAGCGCTGGGCGGGGGCGATCCTGGCCCGCTGCTCGAAGGGCGTGGTCATGGTGTAGACGTTCGACGGGTCAAAGCCCAGCCGCTGCTCGCGCAGATAGTAGAGGCTGTCAATCAGCAGGCCCGCGCCCACCAGGAGCATCAGCGAAAGCGCCACCTCGGCCGTCACCAGGACCCTGCGCGCGCGGTGACGCGCCCCGCTGCGGCCCGTCTGGGCGCTGCCTTCTTTCAGCGTCGAGTGCGGGTCCATTCTGGACGTTTGCCAGTACGAGGCGGCGCCGAACACCACGCTGGTCGCGGCGGCCGCCAGGAAGGTGAACGCCAGCACCCTCACGTCGAGGACGATGGGTGAGGCGGAGGGAAGGTCCCAGGGGATGGCGGTCGCCAGGGCCTTCAGCGCCCAGTCCGCCGCCACCAGCCCGGCGGCACCTCCGAGGAGCGCGATCACCAGGCTCTCCACCAGGAATTGCCGCAGCAGTTGCCAGCGCCCGGCTCCGAGCGCCAGCCGGATTGATGTTTCCCGCTCGCGCGCGCTGGCGCGCGCCATGATCAGGCTGGCCACGTTGGCGCACGCGATCAGCAGCAGGAAGGCGACCGCTCCGAAGAGCATCAGGAGGCTGGGACGAAGGTCGCCGAGGAGCCACCTTTGATAGTTGACCGCCCGCAGGCCCCACTGCCCTGACTGCGCCGAGCCCTGCTGGCGAAACTGCTCAAAGACCACGTCGAGATTGGCCTGAGCCCGGGGGAGCGTAATGTCCGGCCGCAGCCGTGCGATCACGCTCGTGTTCATGCCGGTGTCTTCAAGCCCGCTTCCGAATTGCAGGGATAGGAAGACGTCCGCCGGCTGCGCCACAAAGCGGAAGCCCGGCGGCATGACGCCCGCCACGGTGTAGCTGCCTTCGCCCAGTTCCACCTGGCGCCCCACGACACCGGGATCGGCGCCAAAGGCCTTCCGCCACAGCGCGTCAGTGAGCACCGCGGCGGGCGCGCTTCCCGGGAGCGTCTCCTCGCGCGCGAGGCCGCGCCCGACCGCCGGGGCGATGCCGAGCGCCTCGAAGAAGCCGTCAGTGACGCGCAGCGACGTCACCCACTCAATTGCGCCGTGCCGGCGGACGGAAAGGTCCGGCCCGCCCCGGTAGCCGGCCATCACCTGAAACGCGCTGTTGTGGTCGCGATAGAACTCGTACTCGCGCGCCGTGAAAGAATCGTTGGAGCCTCCGCCTCTCCACTCCGCGATCAACTGCACGATTTCGTCGGAGCGGGGATAGGGCAGCGGCCGCAGGATGACCGTGTTGACGGCGCTGAAGATGGCGGTATTTGCCCCGATGCCGAGCGCCAGCGTAATGACCGCCACCGCCGTGAAGCCGCGGTTGCGCCGTAGCATTCGGATTGCGTGCCGAAGGTCTGAGATCACAACTGCCACGCTTGCTTCTCCAACCGGGGAACGGATTCGTTAATTGAATGAATCAGTCCGTCACTCGTATCTCAGGGCCACCATCGGATCGACCTTCGTCGCCCGCCAGGCGGGGACGTAGCTGGCGAGCAGGGCGACCGCCATGAGCAGCAGGAGTGCTCCCCCCAGGACCAGCGGGTCGCCTGGCCGGACCTCGAACAGCAAGCCCGCCATCAAGCGCGTCAAGACAAAGGAACCCAGCAGCCCGGCGGCCAGCCCCGCCAGAATCAATGACAAGGCTTGCCGGATCACCAGGGACAACACCTGACCCCGCGCCGCGCCTAAGGCCATCCGGAGGCCGATCTCCTGTTGACGCTGGCCCACCGAGTAGGAGAGGACTCCGTAAATCCCTACAGAGGCAAGCAGCGTCGCCAGACCGGCAAAGACGGCGAGCAGAATCATCGCCAGGCGCCGCCGGGCGACCGACTCGCCCATCACCTCGCTCATGGTGCGAACGCGGTACACCGGCAGATCGGGGTCCATGGCAGAAACTACCTTCTGAACCGTGGTGGCGAGCGCCACCGGATCGCCGAGGGTGTGGATTGCCAGCCCCATCGAGGTAGAAGAGAAAGGCCCTTGATACTGGGGCCAGTAAAGCTCGACGCGCGAGCGCGCCTCCAGGGTTCGATTGCGCACGTGCCCCGCCACGCCCACCACCGTCATCCACGGAAGTTTGGTCTTCCGGTCGCCGATGTGAAGCCGCTTACCAACGGGGTCTTCGTGGGGCCAGTAGGTTTGGGCCAGAGTCTCATCCACGATCGCGACCGGCGGCGCGGATGCTGTGTCGTCTTCGGTAAAATAGCGGCCCCGGATCAAGGGGATGCCCATGGCTTCGAAATAGCCCGGGGTCACCAGCCGCTGGTCGGCCTCAGGGGTCGTGTCGTCAAAGGGGACCTCCGTCGTGTCCACCGTCGTGGTCCCCGAGAAGTTCTGACCGCCGAGAGGCAGCGCCGAAACGGCGCCGGCCGCCGTGACTCCCGGCAGAGACTGTATCCGAGCCAGAAGATTCTGGTAGAAGGAGCGAATCTGTTCGTCCTTGCTGTACTTCGCATCCGGAAGAGAAACTTGCAGCGTCAGCACGCCTTCCGGCCTGAATCCAGGGTCCACCTTCAAGATTTCCATGAAGCTTCGGAGCAGCAGTCCCGCGCCCGCCAGCAAGATCAGCGAGAGGGCAGCCTCGCCCATTACCAAGAGGCTCCGGACACGATTCGACGAAGCGGCTGGCGTGCTGCGGCCGCTTTTGAGGATGTCGTAATTCCCGATACGCCAGGCCTGCAGAGCCGGAGCCAGCCCAAAGAGGATCCCGGTGACCAGCGAGACGGCCAGCGTGAAGATCAAGGCCCAGAAGTCGATTCGGGTTCCAGCGACGCGCGGCAGCGCCGTCGCCCCGAGCCGGGTAAGGCCCTGCAGGACGGTGGGCGTGATCGCCAGGCCCGCGAGTCCCCCGCAGAGAGCCAGAAGCGTGCTCTCGGTAAGCAGCTGGCGAGCGAGGCGGCCCGGACCCGCGCCCAGCGCCACTCGCACCGCGGTCTCTCTTTGCCGTCCCGAGGCGCGCACCAGCAGCAGATTCGCCACGTTGGCGCAAGCAATCAGCAGCACCAGCCCGACCGCCGCCATCAGCACCCACAAGGATGTCCTCACGTCGCCGACCGTCTCCTGCAGCAGCGGCACCAGAATGATCCCGAAACCGTACTTGGCGTAAGGGTAGGACGGATTCTGCGCCATAACCGTCTTGCCCACCCGGTCCATGTCGGCCTTTACCTGGCCGAAAGAGAGACCGGGTTTGATGCGAGCCAGCACTTCGAGCCCGTGGCTGCCGCGGCTATTGGGGCCGAGATCATCCGGCGTAAAGGCGAGCGGGCCCCAGATCTCGGATTGTTGGGGATAGTCAAATCCGGCGGGCATGACTCCGACCACGGTCATCGGGACCGCGTCCACGCGAATCGTGCTCCCGATGACGTCCGTCCGCGCCCCGAAGGCCCGCTTCCAAAGGGCATCGCTGAGAACAATCTCATGCTCGTGGCCGGGCTGGGCCTCCTCGGGAAGAAACGTGCGGCCCAGGCGCGCCTGCACGCCGAGGATCGAGAAAAGGCTAGGAGAGACGGCCGCTCCGGCAACTCGCTCCGGACTCCCCTTGACGCCCAGATTGAACGTCCCGCCGCTGATGGCGGCGATGCCGCTGAAGCTCCGGTTGAGCTCTTGGAAATCGCGAAACTCGGGGACGGAAACGTCGTTCTGGTCGTTCGGCAAGCCGATGCCGGTGAAGCGGCTCCATACCTTGACGAGTTGCTGCGGCTCCGGGTAGGGCAGCGGCCGAAGCAGCACGGCGTCGAGCAGGCTGAAGATCGCCGCGTTGGCCCCGATGCCCAGCGCCAGAGTGACCACCGCCACCGCCGTGAAGCCCGGGCTGCGGCGGAGCATTCGAATCGCGTAGCGGAGATCGGGGATTAGATTCGTCATAAGCCTCTCGAACCAGGAATTGACTCATTGAATCAGGCGCCAATGAATCAATCGTTTCGCACAGACACCACCACCAGCGTGACATCGTCCTCGAAGCGGCTGGCGAACCCGGAGGCCGCCGCCAGTACCTTGTCCTGGAGCGCCTTGGCGCCCAGATGACGGCTCTCCACGGCCATCCCGATCAGGCGTTCCTCGCCGAACTCCTCGCCGGACGCGCTGTTGGCTTCGGTCAGGCCGTCGGTGAACAGGAGTAGCCGGTCGCCTGGCCCCAGTTCCACGCTGCCCTGTTCATAGTTGGGCTCCGAGGCCAATCCCAGGACGAGACCTCCGTGATGCAGCCGCTCCACCGACCCGTCAACGCGCACGAGGATGGGGGCGTTGTGACCCGCGTTGCAATAGGTGAGCTGGCGGCCGGGGCCGTCCAGCAGGGCATAGAAAAAGGTCACAAACTTGTCGCGCCCGAGACTGCCGCGCATCAGTTTGTTGACCCGCCGGCAGAGCTCGTGGGGCGGAACGTCCGCCAGACCCGAGGCCCGGACGGCCGCTTGCAGATTCGAGACCAGCAAGGCCGCCGGCGTGCCCTTGCCGGCCACATCGGCGATGCTGAGCGCCAGGACGTGAGGCTCAACCTCGCGGGCATCGAAGTAATCGCCGCCCAGCACCAAGGCGGGCTGCCAGACGCCGCAGATCTCGTAGCCCGGAACCTCGGGGATCTCCCGCGGCAGCAGACCGCGTTCGGTCTCACGTGCCTGGGCCAATTCTTCCTCCGCCAAACGCCGGCGGCGGCGGTCCTCCCGGGCGCGCGCGACCTGCTCCTGGAGGATCCGCAGGACCGCGTCGTTGTTCCACGGCTTCTCCACGAAGTTGCGCACGCCGCGGCGCATGGCCTCCACGGCCAGCGGCACACTGCTCCAGGCGGTCATCACCACGATGGGTAGCGTGTCGTCGATCTCCTGGACGCGCGCCACCAAGTCCAGGCCCTCCTGCCCGGAGGTGGTGTCGCGGGCATAGTTCAGGTCCATCAGGATCGTGTCGAACGATCCCTGCGCCAGCGAATCCAACACGCCTGCGGGCGAGTTCACCGTCTCGATCTCGTAACCCTCGTGCTTTAGTAGCAGCCGCAGGGCGTCGAGCACGGCGGGCTGGTCGTCGGCAATCAGCAGCCGCGCCGGCCTGACGTCATAACTACTCGCGTTTTCCTCAGTCACGGTCTCCATATCCGCCTACGATGGGAACTTTGAACGGGTTCCTTCTTTTTCCTCAATGACGTTCCAGGCGCGGCCAGTCGAACAATCCCGAAGCCACGCCTGTCAGCTTCATGGACTCCCGGATCAACCGGCGCGGCGCAGCGTCAGCAGACGCTTCCGGCGCTCCTCCCAGTCTTCGCTGGAGAAGATGCGCGGTCCGACATCGACCAGCCGGGGCAGCATGTTGAACACCGACACCTGGCTCCAGAGGCCGCCCCTACGGGTTCGATAGCCCTTTAAATTGAGCTCGCGGGCGACGTGGGAGAGCGGATGATCTTCCACGATGAGATCCATCATCAGGACCAGGACCTCTCTCTCCTTCGGGTTCTCGACCAGGTGGAAGCAATCGTCGGCCACCATCATGCCGTAGGGGACCTCTTCGGCCTCTCTGGCCTCGCCTTCTCCCTCAACCTCGCGCTGCCATTCCACCGCGACCAGTCTCCAGCCCGCTTCAGTTCTCTGCCGCACGAGCTCGGGGTCGAGTTCGGCGACCACGATTTCCCTTAAGTGCTCGATTCGTGGCATAGTACCTCCTTCATCATCTTCACTCGTATCTGAGCGCCACCAAGGGATCGACCTTGGCCGCCCGCCGAGCCGGAACGTAGCTCGCCAGGCCGGCCACGATGGCCGCCAAAGCCGTGGCCACGAGGTAGACTGTGGCGTCGCTGGCGCGCACTCCGTAAAGCAAGGACTCGGTGAGCCGCGCCAGCACGAAGGCCAGCGGCAAGCCTAGTCCGATGCCGGCGATCAGCAGAGGACTCGTCTCGGCATAGACCAAGCGTTGGACTTCAGCGGGCCGCGCGCCCAGGGCAACCCGGATGCCGATCTCGCGTGTTCGCTGCACGACGGAGTAGGCCAATACGCCATAAATGCCGATGGCCGCGAGCACCGCAGCCAGCACGCCGAAGCCAAGCGAGAGTTGAGCCACTAGGTGTTCGGCGAAGAGATCTTCGTCAATCGTTGTCTCCATGGTACGGAGATCCTGTACTGGCAGGTTGGCGTCAAAGCGCTGGACCGTCTTGCGGAGGTCGGAGGCGAGAGTCAGGGGGTTCTGAAAGCTGCGCACGTAGAACGTCAGATGACCGAGCTTCGGATCCTGGGCGTAAGGCACATAGACGTAGGGAACCTTGCCCTCGCGGATTTCCCCGTTCTTGGCGTCTTGCACTACGCCTACGATTTCGATCTCGGGCCTCACGGTGCCGGCGCCAAAGGCAAGGCGTTTGCCCAGGGCGTCGCCGCCCGGAATAAAACGCCGCACCATGGCTTCGTTCACGACGGCGACCTTGGGCGCCTGCGAACCATCCGAGGGCGTAAACTCACGCCCCGTGATCAGCGGGATTCCGAGGGTGGAGAAGTAGCCGGGCGCCACCTGGTCGGTGCGGGCATCGTTCAGATCGCCGCGAAGAGGCGGCGAGCCAGGCACCGTAATATTCGAGATCGCATCGGTTTCGGTGAGGGCGGCGATTTCCGCCCCACTGACAGAGCGGACCCCTGGCAAGCCCGCCAGCGCCTCCCGTAGACGATCGCACAGCGTCCGGGTCTGGTCCGGTGTGTATCCATTCAGGCTCGGGGCGACGGTGAAGGAGATCAGGTGGTCCGGCTGCATACCCAAATCGAGGTGGCGCAGGTTCCACAGGGTGCGCGTAAACAATCCGGCGCCCACGAGCAGCAGCACCGTGAAAACCACCTGAGCGGTCACCATCGCCTTGCGAAGACGTACTTGCGCAGGCGCCATGGAGGCTCCGGACTGGTTCTTGAGGGCGGAGTTGACGTCGGCTCGAGCGGCTCGGAATGCGGGTGCGAGTCCAAAGATGACGCCGGCGAGCATGGTGACGCCGAAGCTGAACGCCAGTACGCGCAGATCAAGCCGAGCGGAGAGACCCTGGATGCCGGCGCCGGCGATGATCCTGGTTACCAGGGCCTTGAGCGTCCAGGCGGCAACGGGAAGTCCGGCGAGGCCTCCGGCCAGCGCGCAGGCCATGCTCTCGGTCAGAAGCTGGCCGATTAAGCGGCCGCGGCTCGCTCCAAGCGCCAGGCGCACTGCCAACTCGCGCTGGCGGGCCGCTCCGCGCGCCAGCAGCAGGTTGGCCAAATTAGTGCAGACCATCAGCAGCACCAGTCCGACCATCACGAACAGCACCACCACATTCGTTCCGGCGTCGTGCGCGAGCACATCGCGCCCGCGGCCGCCCGGTGCGAGCAGCAGCTTGCGGTTGACGAACTGGGCCCGCTCGCTCGCCGTCCAGTGGGGTGAAGATCGGGCCAGAGCTTGCTGCTCCAGCAGGCCGTGGTACAGCCCTTGAAGGCCAGCCTCGGCGCTCGGGATCGTCATGCCAGGCTTCAGCCTTCCGAGTACGGGCAGCCAGTAATCGTTCCAATCGTCGAGACCGTTCCAGCCCGGAGTGATCACCGGCTTTATCATCAAGGGCAGGAAAACGTCCGGCGTTTGTCCGGCTTGTGCTCCTGTGAATCCGCGCCGGGCTACGCCCACCACCGTCATCGGTTGAGCGTTGACGAGTACCGCTTGATTCAGGAGGGTGGGATCGCCGCCGAAACGTCGCTGCCAGTAAGCGTAGCTCAGCACCACCACCGGATGCGCGCCTTGAACCTGGTCGTCTTCCAGGCTGAACATGCGGCCGAGCGTCGGCGCCACGCCCAGCACCTCGAAGAAATTGCCCGACACCAGTTCGGCGCTCACGTGCTCCGTCTCGTTGTGATAACTCACGTTTGCTTCCGTCGGGTAGCAGCCGATGAGTCCGCTGAACACGCTGTTGCCCTCGCGCAGGGCCTTATAAATCGGAAAGGAGAATGACTCAGTCGCATCGCCGTCGCTCCAGGTGTGACCATGATGCTCGCCTGGAGACCGCAGAATCACGAGTTGCTCAGGATGCGAGACGGGCAGCAGCCGCAACATCACTTGATCGAGTAAAGAGAAGATGGCCGTGTTGGCCCCGATGCCGAGCGCCAGCGTGAGCACAGCCACGGAGGTAAATCCGGGGCTCTTGCGCAGCATCCGGATCGCGTAGCGCAGGTCAGTCAGTACCGTTCGCATCGTTAGTGCCCGTATTTCGCGGCCGGGCGGGGATCCCGGGCCCCGGCCACTGATTTCCACAGACCATCCGGTTGATTCAAATGACGAAAATAGAGCGTCTCACCCCTCTCACTGGTCGCCAGGGTCTGATTCCATTCCGCTACCGTGGTGCCATGAGACGCTGCGCCAATCCCCGCTGCGGCTGCGCGTTCGAGCCCAGGCAGCGAGGCCACCTCTACTGTTCGGAACAGTGCCGTTGGACGGCCGCTAACTCCCGCAATCCTGTGCGGCGCCAAAGACGCCCCCGAGCGGCCGCGAAGGCCGTGCAGGACCCCGCGGCCGCGGCCCGGCGCGATTCCACTGCCCGCCCTCTGCCGGTCTACCTGCTCTGACAGACTCACCATCGATCAACCTTGGTGGTCGATTTAACCGACTGACTCATTGATTCAATGAGTCAATGACTCAATTCCTTCACTCGTACCTCAGCGCCATCAAGGGATCGACCCTGGTGGCCCGCCGCGCCGGAAGGTAGCAGGCCGCCAGGGTGACGATCGTCAGCAGACCCACCACCGCCGCCAGGGTGATGGGGTCATGGGCGCTGATGCCAAAGAGAAGCCTGCTCATCAGGCGGGTCAGCGCCAGAGCCGCGGCCAGTCCGACGGCGACCCCCACCAGCGCCAGCCGGACGGCTTCCCTCAACACCATGCGGAGCACGTCCCGCGGCCGGGCACCCAGCGCCATGCGCACGCCGATCTCGTGGGTGCGCTGTCCGGTGAGATACGAGATCACCCCGTAGATTCCTACACAGGCCATGACCAGGGCGAGGGCCGCGAACGCGCCCAGCAGCATCATGGCGAAGCGGCGCGCGGCCAGCCGGTCGGAGATAATGCCGTCCATGGTCTCGATTTCGTACATCACCATCTGGCCGTTGATCTGGCTCAGGGCCTGGCGCACTGCGGGCACTTGCGCCAGCGGCGAGGCGGCGCTGCGCAACACCACAGCTAGCCTGGAGCCGATGAGGGGCAGGAACCGGTCCGGAACCTGGGTGAGGGGGAAGTAGCACTGCGCCTGGATGGGCGAAGAGGAGTCTTCATCGAGGCCCCATTGCTTGACGTGCCCGACCACGCCCACCACCTCCGCGGTCGTATTCAGGATGGCGAAGTTCACCCGCTTGCCGACGGGATTCTGACCGCCGAAGTAGAGCCGCTCGAACTGCTGGTCGATCACGGTGACGAGCGGCGCCCTCTGGTTGTCCTGGGGGGTTAGAAATCGGCCGCGCTCCAGCGGAATCCGCATCGCCCTCAGATAATCGGGCTGGACCAGGTAGAAGAGGGTGGACTTCATCTCATTCGTGGTGGCTGGCTTGGGCTGGCCCTCGAGCCAGAAAGGCACTTCGGAATCGCCCTGCATGGGCTGGGCCCCGAGCGTAATCGACACACCCTCCACCCCGGGAAGAGCGCTCAGCGCGTCATGAATCCGCAGCCAGTTAGCCCGAATCGACTCCGGCGAGCTCAGCGGCGGAAATGAGGTGCTGAAGGTCAGGAGGTTGCGCGCCTCATATCCCGGATCCACCGACCAGAGGCTGGCGAGGCTGCGAATCATGAGCCCGCCACCGGCCAGCAGGACCAGCGCCAACGCCAACTCCGCCACCACAAAGACGCCCTGAGCGCCGTGGCGGGCGCCGCTAGACCCGCGGCCTCCCTCTTTCAGGGTTTCGTGAACGTCGGGCCGGGAGATCCTGAGGGCCGGGGCCATGCCGAACAGAATGCCGGCCAGCAGCGAAGCCGCCAGGGCAAAGAGCAGCACCCTTCCGTCCAGGTGGATGTTCTCCGCTCGGGGCAGCGCTTCGGGCAGCGCCCTGAGCGCCCCTTGGAGTCCCCAGGAAGCCAGCAGCAGACCCAGGGCTCCGCCGCCTAACGCCAAGACGACGCTTTCGGTGAGGAGTTGCCGGACGGCGCGGCCCGGACTGGCGCCGAGCGCCACCCGAATGGCGAACTCCCGCCCCCGCGCTGTGGAACGCGCCAGCAACAGATTGGCGACGTTAACGCAGGCGATCAGAAGCACGAAGCCGACCGCGGCCATCAGAACGAGGAGAAACGGCTTCACCTCGCCGACCACGTTCTGCTTCAGAGGGAGCAGGGTCACGCCCACACCCTGGTCGGCGTCGGGGTAGGCCTCGGCCAGATGGCTCGCTACCGCCTTCATGTCCTCATTGGCCTGCTGGAGGGTCACCCCCGGTTTGAGCCTGCCTACCGCGTCCATGCCCATGCCCACCCGGCGGTCGCGGAACGTGGGATCATTCCACTGCGCGATGGGCACGTAGACATCGCTGCGATGAAAATTGTTGCCGATGTAAGTGAAGCCGGCAGGGAGGACGCCGACGATGGTATAGGCGGTGCCATTGAGGGTGAGCGCTTTGCCGACCGCGTCAGGCGCGGAGCCGAACTTTCTTTTCCAGAAGCCGCCGCTGATCACGACCACCGGCGCGGCGCCCACCTGATCCTCCTCGGCGAGGAAGGTCCGCCCGATCGCCGGCCTCACGCCCAGCACCGGAAAGAAGCTGGCGGAGACCATCTCCACCGGAACGCGTTCGGGCTCGCCCATCCCGGTCAGGTTGAAATCGTCGGCGCGGTAGGAAGCCAGGGCGGAGAAGGAACGGTTGCCACGCACCCAGTCGAGGAAGTTCGGATAGGAGATGGAGGACTGGTCAAACTGCGACGTCCGCGCGTACAGGGCCACGAGGCGCTCGGGCTCGGGGTAGGGCAGAGGGTTCAGTAGCACGCTGTTGACGACCGAAAAGATCGCGGTGTTGATGCCGATGCCGAGCGCGAGGGTGATGACCGCCACGGCGGTGAAGCCGGGATTCTTACGCAGCATCCGGAGAGCGTACTTCGCGTCTTGAGTTAGCGTATCCATATCACTACCTCCGGCCGTCCACCCCTATGCCGGCAGCCTTTTGCCCGTCCCTTGCCTCTCGCCTCTTGTCTCTTGTCTCTGGCCTCTTGTCACTCAGTCCTGAGCGCCACCATCGGATCCACGCGCAGCGCGCGCCGCGCCGGAATGTAGCTGGCGAGCACCGCCATCCCGATGAGAATCCCAGCGACAGCCACGAATGTGCCCGGATCAAACGGCCGGACGCTATACAGCAGGCTCGCCATCCAGCGGGTCAAACCCGCCGCCGCCACCAGACCCAGCGCCAGTCCCGTGCCGGCCAGGCGTAATCCTTCGCCAACGATCATGCGCAGGACCTCCGGCCCGCGGGCGCCGAGCGCCATACGAATGCCGATTTCATGAGTGCGCTGAACAATGCCAAACGAGATGACGCCGAAGAGCCCGACGGCGCCGAGCGCTAAAGCCGTCAGAGCGAACATGCCAAGCAGCAACATGTAGAAGCGGCGGGGAGCTACCGAAGCGTCGACCACTTCCGGCATGGTCTCCACATCGAAGACAGCTTGATCTTTGTCGACGGCCCGGATGGCTCCTTCCGCCTCCAAGAGCAGGCCGGCGGGATCTCCGGCCGCGCGGATGGCCACGGTCAGGAAAGGCCAGGGGTCCTGAGCGTAAGGGGCGTATAACTCGGGCTCGACCGGCTGGCCCAGGTCGTGCTGGTGAGTGTCGCCTACCACGCCTGCGACCTCCCAAATCTTGTCGCCGCCAATCTTGACGCGCTGGCCCACCGGGTTAACGCCGGGCCAGTAGGCGCGGGCCGCAGAACTATTGATCAGGACGGCCCCGGGGGAGCTGGCATCATCGCGATCAGTAAAGTCGCGGCCGCGCAGGAAGGGAATACCGAGGGTGCGGAAGTACCCCGGTGTGACGACGGCATAAAAAACATCCAGGTCTTGATCGGGTCTGGAGGGGCGGCCTTCGATCTCGATACCGCGATGGCTTTCGCCGCTGCCGAGCGGCAGGCGGGTGGCAACGCTCGTGGATCGGACGCCCGGCAAAGCCGAAATGCCGTCGAGGACTTGTGTGACGAACAGGGTGCGCCTGGCCGCATCCGGATAACGGACCGCGGGCAAGGCTACCTTGAGGGTCATCACATGCGTCGGGTCAAAGCCCTCGTTGACCTTCGTCAGCCGCAAGAAGCTCCTGACCAGCAAGCCTGCGCCCACGAGCAGCAGCGCGGCCAGGGCGCTCTCGATCACCACCAGTACCCGCTGGGCCTGGTGGCGGCCGGGGACCGTGCTCCGGCCCGTCTCCTTGAGCGCTTCACTCAAGGCAAAGCGCGAGCCCTGCAAGGCCGGGGCGAGGCCGAAGCCAATCGACGCCCCGAGCGAGGCCAAAGCCGTGAAGGCAAGGACGTGCCAGTCGAGGCCGGGATGAACCGCATGACGCAGATCCTGAGGCACCAGCCGGGCGAGCGGTCCCATACCCCAGGAAGCCAGCAGGATTCCCAAGGCGCCGCCCAGAGCCGCCAGCAGCAGGCTCTCCGCCAGGAGTTGGCGCGCGATGCGGCCTCGCCCGGCGCCGAGCGCGCCGCGAAGCGCCATCTCCTTTCGCCGCCCGGCCCCTCGCGCCAGCAGCAGACTGGCGACATTGGCGCAGGCAATCAGAAGCACCAGACCCACCGCTCCGAGAAGCAGCAGCAGAGCCAGGCGAATGTCGCCCACCCGCGCTTCGTGCAGCGTCTCAATCCAGGCGCCGTTGGTCGCTTCGGTATCCGGCCGGCGTTCGGCGATGTGGCGGATTACCCCGTCAACGTCGGCGCGCGCCTGGTCCAGGGTCACGCCTGGCCGGAGCCGCGCGATGGATTCGAAGTAGTGGGACCCGGGCATGGTGGCAGGATCCACATCCGGCTTCAGGGGGTGCTCAGGCAGGGTGAAGCGCGGCGGAACCCAGAGTTGAGCGCTCTCCGGAAAATCGAATCGGAGCGGCATCACTCCCACCACCGTATAGGTCTCATCGTTGAGACTGACTTTTTCGCCAAGGACGCCGGAGCGCCCGCCAAATCGGGCCTGCCAGAGCGAGTAGCTGAGAACCACGGCGCGACCGCCGCGCTGGCCGGCATCCTCGGGAAAAAATCCACGCCCCAGGACGGGCTGCACGCCGAGCAGGTTGAAGATGTTGGTTGTGACCACCGCCCCGGCGACGCGTTCCGGGCGCCCGCCGGCGCTCAGGTTAAAATCCCAATTCCTGTCGGCCGCCATCTGTTCGAAGACGTGATTCCCGGCCGCGATATCGAAGAAGTCGGGGGGAGCAAGGTCGCCTCCGCCGCCCATCCATCGCTCGCCCACGACCACCAGGCGTCCGGCGTCCGGGTAAGGCAGAGGTTGTAGCAGAACCGTATTCACCACGCTGAAGATGGCGGTGTTGGCCCCGATGCCGAGCGCTAGGGTAATCACCGCCACCACGGTGAAGCCGGGGTTCTTGCACAGCATCCGGAAGGCGTACTTCGCGTCCTGAATCAGCGTGTCCATATCAACTACTCACTCGCATCTCAACGCTTCCATTGGATCGACCTTGGCTGCCCGGCGGGCGGGAAAGTAGCTGGCCGCCATCGCCACCACCAGGAGCAAGGCTGCCACCAAGCCGAGGGTCGCCGGATCGGCGGGTCTGACCCCGTAGAGAAGAGTGCGCAAAAGCCGGGTGACCACGGAGGCAGCCACCAGGCCGGCAGCGGCGCCCGCCAGCACCAGCCGCATTCCGTGCCCGACCACAAGTCTCAACGCGCTCCTTGGGTGCGCGCCCAGCGCCAGACGCAGGCCGATCTCGCGGGTGCGCGCCAGCACGCTGCGCGAAAGCAGTCCGTACAATCCAAGAGCCGTCAGCAGCAGGGCCACACCCGCAAAGCACCCCGAGAGGGACATCAACATCCTTTCCTGCTGCAGGTGTGACTTCACGAGTTCGTCAAACGTATAGATCGCTGGCTCGGGGGCAAGCGGCACCACCTGCCGCACCGTGCCTCGCAAGGCGGCAGCGCCTAAGCTGGCGCTGGAGCCTCGCACTGCCAGAGTGAACTGAGTGCCCCAGTCATCAACTGACGCTAGCCGGTAAAGTACCCGGGGCGCCGCTTCGCGCAAGGACAGAAAGCGCGCGTCCTCGGCAATCCCTACGACGCGGCAAGCGTCGCGAGGATCGAGGGTCTTACCATCCTGGGCGGGGTCACTCCCGCCGGAATATACAAACCTTCCGAGCGCATCTTCCCTGGGGAAGAAATAGGCCGCGGCCGCAGCGCTGAGGACGCATACTCCGTTCTGGTCGGCCCGGGTGAAGCCCCGGCCTTCCAGGATTCGGGTCCCCAAGGTCGCGAAATAGCCGGGCGAGACCGACTCCGGCCAAGTCTGCATGTCGGCGTGAACAGCGCCATGTTCCCCCAGAGAGAAGTAGTGCGCGGCCGCCCACCCGTTGTGGATCGGGGGCGCGGAAAGGAGCGTGGCCCCTTCAACTCCCGGCTGGCTCCCAAGGACTTCCGTAATCTGCTGGGCGTCGCGCGCCGCTTGCTTGGCGTCAGGTTTGGCAGCACTGAGGTCAACATCGGCCATCACCACGCCGTCGGCGCGGAAGCCGGAGTTCTGCGACAGAAGATGAAGGAAAGTGGCGCCCAGCAACGAAGCGCAAGCGAGCAGGACGACGCTCACGGCCACCTGCAGAGGCACGATCCAAGTGCCCAGCCGGTTCGACGCGGAGAGCGCTTGGCCACGCTTCAAGTCGACCACCGGGTCCACCCGGCTCGCGCGCAGGGCCGGCCACAGACCGGCTGCCAGGGCTGAAAGAACGGCAGCCGCGGCGGCAAAGGCCACAATGACGACGCGCGGCGTAACATCGAGCGAAGGAGAGTCGCCGGCGAAGCCCATCATCGAGACCAGCCCGCGCGCCGCTGCCCATCCCAGCCAGATTCCGGCTGCGAGGCCACCTGCCGCCAGCAGTCCGACTTCGCCCAGGATCTGTTGCAACAAGCGCCGGCGCGGCGCCCCCAGCGCTGTGCGCACGGCAAATTCGCGCAACCGGCTGCTGACCTTCGCCAGTACGAGCAGCGCCGTGTTGGCGCAGCAAAGGAGCAGCAACAGTCCGACGAGGATTTCCAGAACGAGCAGCGGCCGGCTGTAATCGACCTTCAGAAATGACCGGCCCGCGCGACCGCTTTCCACCCCGATCTGAAACGGAGCGAAGAACCCCCGCAGGAACCGATGACTGGGGTCCGCTTCCTCGCGTGCTACCGCGTCCGTGGCCTTGAGATTCGCGGCCGCCGTCTGCACCGACTCACCCGGCTTGAGCCTCCCGATCACCGTCAGCCAGAAATTCCCGGCCGCGTGTCGCTGAGGGTCGGGTGCGTGGGTGACTTCCTCGAAGGCCAGCGGCAGAACAATGTCAGCTCTTTGCCCGGCGATGAGCCCGTCAAATCCTGCCGGCAAAACGCCGATGATCGTGACCGCGCGCCCGTTAACGCTGAGCGATCGTCCCACGATCCCGGGGTCCTGATGAAAGTGCTGTTTCCAATAGTGGTAGCCGAGGAGCCCCTGATACCCATTCGGACCGCCGCCGGAAACGTCGTCGGAATCGCCGAAGACGCGCCCCAGGTAGGGTCGCAGTTCGAGTACGCGGAAGCCGTTGCCCGTCATCAAAGCGCCGTTGGCGCGGGTCACCGACTCGCCTTCCCGGATCGCGAGATCGGCCTCGCCCCACGCCATGAGGTCCCGGTTCACCGTCTCGTGCCGCCGCAGCGCGTCGTAAGCCGGCCCGGACAGGGAAAGGTCGGGCACGCCGCTCTCGCGGAACGTGTAGCGCACCAACTCGCCCGGATCAGGCACTGGCAGGCTCTTAAGCAGGACGGCGTACGTCAAGGTGAAAATGGCGCAGTTGGCCCCGATGCCGAGCGCCAGGGTAATCACCGCCACCGCGGTGAAGCCGGGGTTCTTGCGCAGCATCCGGAAGGCGTACTTCGCGTCCTGAATCAGCGTGTCCATATCAACTAGCTCGGGCGCTCACGCTCACGTTCTCAACCCGGCGAGGCGCCCAAGGCGTCCCCGGGCGGGCGCCCTCTGAGGCCGTCCGGGCCGCTGAGGATTGCCCTACAAAAGCGTGTAACAACGGGTCTACGGCGTGTAACACGGGTCACCCTGGGGTAGGTAGCACCCCGGGGATCAGCGACGCTGCCAAGGCCCTCCAGCGCGATTCCGCCTTTCGCCGAACCGTGGTTGCGAACCCGACTCCCCATCTTTCTACCCCGGCGGTTCAATTGACCCAATGACTCATTGACTCAATGAATCGATCGCTTCACTCATACCTCAACGCCACCACGGGCTCTGTCCGTGCCGCCCGGCGCGCCGGAACGTAACCGGCCACGGCGGCGACCACGATCATCAACAGGCTGGCCAGGCCGAGCGCCAGGGGATCGGCCGGCGTTAGGCCGAAGAGCAGGCTTTTGATCAGCTTCGACACGCCGATAACCGCCGGCAGCCCGATAGCCACCCCGATCACAACCAGGAGCAGCGACTCTCGCAGAACCAGCCACACCACGCTGCGGCGGCCCGCGCCCAGGGCCATCCGGATGCCGATCTCGCTGGTGCGGCCGGCCACGGCGTAAGCCATGATGCCGTAGATTCCGATGCAGGCCAGCAGCGCCGCCAGCGCTCCAAAGAACCCTGTGAGCCTGGTCAGCATGCGGTCGCTGGTGAGCGATTGGCTCACCAGGTCATTCATGGTGTGAATCTTGAGGGGCGGGAGATTCGGCGCCGTCTGGCGCACCGCCCCCCGAACCGCGTCTGCCACCAAGGAGGGATTTCCCGAAACGCGGACCTCCAGGTGGGCAAAGGTGGCCTCACCGATGGGGTTGAAGAACGGTACGTAGAAGCGCCGCGGCGTCTCCTCGCGCAAATTGTTGTACTTGGCGTCGGCCGCCACGCCCACCACCACAAAATCGGTGTGCGATGTTGGGAACATGTCCCAAATGCGCCGGCCGATGGGATTCTCGTGGCCGAAGTAGTAGCGCGCCATGGTTTGATTGATCAGACCCACGCGCTGGCCGCTGCCGCTGTCCTCCGCGGTGATATCGCGGCCCATCAGGATGGGAATGCCGACGGTCGTGAAGTAATTCGGACCCACTTCATCGAACCGGGCGCGCATAGTCTGGCCGGAGGCCGGCTTGTAACCCTCGATGGAGATCTGGTCGGCCGATTCCGAATGGCTGAACAGCCCATTCTGGGACAGCGTCACTCCGCGCACGCCGGGGATGCTGCGGATATTCTCTGTGAGAGCCTTGTAAAGCTCGGCGACCGCCGGACCCTTGTAGCCGGATTCAACGGGATCAACGCCGAACAGCAGCAGGTGGTCGTGATCGTAGCCCAGCTGGACCTCGCTCAGCTTCAGGAAGCTGTGGACAAAGAGCCCGGCGACGATGAGCAGCAGAAGCGAGAAGGCGACCTGGGCTACCACCAGAATCTTGCCGATCGGCGCCCGCTTGCCCTCCCCAGCGCCGCCGATGACGCCTCGGGACGTTCCTTTGAGCACGGCATTCAGATCGACACGCGAAGCCCGGAAGGCCGGCACCAGGCCGAAGAGCATTCCCGTCAGGATCGAGACGCCGAGAGTGAACCCCAGGACCGTGGCGTCGGGATGGGTGTCAAGCGGGATGGGCGACGGGCCTTCGGAGACCAGGCGCAGAAGCACAACATCCGCCCATTGGGCGAGCAACAGCCCGAGCAGGCCGCCGATCCCGGCCAGCAGTACGCTCTCTGTCAGCAGTTGGCGGAATAGCCGGGCGCGCCCTGCGCCGAGCGCTACCCGGACCGCGACTTCTTTCCGCCTCGAGGTGGCGCGCGCCAGCAGGAGGTTAGCGACGTTGCCACAGGCAATCAGCAGCACCAGCCCCACGACCCCCATCAGTATCAGGAGCGGTGTGCCGAACCGATCTTGCAGCATCGAAGCGCCGCGGCGGCCGTCGGACACCGGCAGGTGCTGATCGAGAAACTTGTGGCGATCGTTTTCGGTGATTCCGCCCAGTTGGGACTGGAGATACTGCTGGAAGGTGAGGTCGAGGCTTGCCTTCGCCTGGGCGACCGTGACCCCGGGCTTCAGCCTGCCCATCACCTGCAGCCATTCCGTCTTCTCCACGGGGTGTTTCTCTACGGTAAGCCAGTCCTCGCCCGGATAGACTTCGGGCTGCATGGTGAGGGGAACCCAGATGTCCGGCGCGAAGCCCACCGTCGTGCCGAAGAAGCGCGGCGGCATGACACCGATGACGTCGTACAGGGTTGCCTTGATGCGGAGTTTCTGGCTGAGCACCGACGGGTCCCCCCCGAAGCGGCGCTGCCAGAAGCTGTAACTGATCACCGCCACCGGGTTGGCGTCGCGAAGCTTGTCGACTTCAGGGGTGAACGTCCGGCCGAGCAGCGGATCGACGCCCAGAACCTCGAAGAAGGCCCCGCTCACCATGTTGACCGAAGCCTCGGCGCCCTCGCCGCCGGGCTCTGATCCCCCTACTGGAATCTCGCCATGCAAGGTGTCAGCGGCCAAAATGCCCGACAGCACCTGATTGCGCGCCGCCAGGTCCTGAAACTCGGCGTAAGTGAGCAGGTCTCGGTTGCCCCTCGAACTGCCCACGCCCATGCCGCCGGCATTGGGGGCTGTCACCAACACGAGCTGCTGCGGATTCTTGACCGGCAAGCTATTGAGCAGGATTGAGTTGAGGACGGTGAAGATGGCCGTGTTGGCCCCGATCCCGAGCGCCAGGGTGATGACCGCCACGGCGGTGAAGCCGGGATTCTTGAGTAGCACCCGGAAGGCGTACCTCAAGTCGCGAGCGAATGCTCCCATAATAAGGACGCCCCTATCGTCCGGCCCCCTGGGACCTTACTCCAGCCTGATGCGGTCAAATCCGTCCCAGCGCGACATGTCGGACAAGATCACCACGTCGCCCACGTTAAGTCCTTGTTTTATCTCGACTTCGTTTACTGAAGTGCGGCCCAGCTTCACCTGGGTATGCACGGCTTCACAGCCGGTGCAGGTCATCGGATCCTTGCCGTTGGGGTTCACCTTGAAGAGGCTGACGGTGCTGTCGGCCTGACCGAAGGCCGGCCGCCCGACATAGAGCACGTCCGCCAGGTGCTCGATCTCGATGGTGCCGTCGACGCTGAGGTCAGGGACGGCTCCCTTGGGCGGCGGCGCGTCCAGTTGGACGTCCACCGTGCGGGTGCCGTTCTGCACTGCCGGGTCGATGCGAATCACGTGCCCGGGAACCACGCCGTTGTGGGTATCGATCTCGGCGGTCTGCTCGAGTTGCACGTCCTTGGCCTGCGTCTCGGCGATCTTGAGTTCGGCCTTAAGTTTATTAGGATCAGCAACTTTGGCGAGCAGTGTGCCAGGCGCTACCTGCTGGCCTACCTCCACATCGAGCTCCTCCAGAATGCCGTCGATCCCGGCCCGCACCTGCAGCGAATCAAGCTGATTCTTCTGCAACTGATACTGCGCCTTGAGCTGCTCGATCTTGGCCTGCGAGGCAATCAGTTGCGCCTTCACCGAGCTCTGGAGCACGGCCACCTTGTCGCTTTCGATCTGGCTGCGCGTGGTCTCCGAGTCGGCCTTGGCCTTGGAGAGATCAGCCGTAAGTTGTGGTCCCAGACCGAGTTTGGCCATTTCGGCGTCGCGCTCCGACTGCAGCTTCGCCTGCAAGTAATCGGATCTGGCCGTGGCGGCGATCGCCTGCTGGTCCAGCACTTGGTTCTTGAGCTGCTCCTGCAGGCTGTTGTAGTCTGATTCGGCTTGCTTTACGGCCCACTCGGCGTTCAGCGTCTGCTGCTCCAAGTCGGGGTTCGCGAGCTCCATGATTACCGTGTCGGCCGTCACTTTCGTGCCCGCCAGCATCTCGCGCTTGGCGACGCGTCCGGCTGTGATGGCCGATATCCAGTGAATGTCGTAGGGTACTAACGTTCCTAAACCCCTCACCTGCAAGTCCATAGGGCCGCGCTTCACCGTGTCCCGCCATACGGTACCCCCATCGACGGAGGGCGCGGCTGGCTTCAGCCTTGAGAGCCCCCAAGTGACCAACGGAATTGCGATCACTAACAGTCCGATGTAGATTGCCAGGCGGATGCGGCGCGCACGGGCTGCCGACTTCCGCGGAATGTCCATAGAGAGTTCTCCTCCGACCAAGATTAGGCAAATAGACTGCCACTGCAACTCCGCAGTATCTTATTGATATGGAGCTATTTAATTAAGATTTCTGGAACGTTTTTCTGGATCGCATGTTCGGGAACGCGTCCAGGTGTCCGAAATCGGACAGTTGAAAGCCTGGCATCGGGTCGGGCGGGAAGCCAAGGCAAAGCAAACGAGGTTCCAACTGCTTAGAGGTGGTGCGCAAACTCATCGAGAAGTGAGTAATGAATGCACACATTACGATGATTCGCCTTCATAGGGGCACTGTCAGCGTGCTTTGGGGCTTTTCCGGTCGATAGCTCGGGTGTCCGCGACAGAGCTGTTGTCGTGCCTTTTTGACTGCGAAAGAGATCAACGTGGCCCACGTCCGTCGGCGGGGAGGCGCCGGTTGTCGCGCCCAACAGTTGCATTCAAAAAAAGACGGCTTGGTCATTAGGCCCCGGTGGGGAGACGCGACTCCGATGGCCGCTGGCCCGTGTTACACCCGAAAGTGCGCGCCGGAGATTGACGTTGAGATAGGCGAGCGAAGCTCGGACTGGTCATGAAGGTTCGAACTTTTTCCTCAGGCACGGAAGACCCGGAGACCCAAACATCGGGTCTCCTGCGCTACACTTGGTGGAAGGGGGCGGCAGCGCCGGCCGACCGGACATATGAAACAACTCAAACAGGTTCTCGCCCAAGAGGACACCGTATTGTTCGTTGGCTCCGGCATTTCACAGTGGTCCGGCCTTCCATCATGGTCGGGATTCATTGAAGAGCTTGCCAGGTTCCTGGAAGCCTCCGGTGCGAATGCAGACTTGGTGCGGGCCGAGGCTCAACGAGGTGACCTGCTGCAGGCGGCGAGCTATGGATTCTACAAGCTGACGAGGCCGCAGATAGGCGACTTTGTCCGAAAAGCATGCCGTTGCGGCGTCGCCAAACCGCACGAGATCCATCGGAAGCTGGTGCGTCTGGGACCTCGCTGCTTTGTGACGACGAACTACGACAGCCTTATCGAAGAAAGCTTGCGAATTTGGCAGAAGGACCGCTTCATTCGTCTGGTGACTAACCGGCAGCTCACGGAAACTGCCGACATTGTCCATGCCCGCGGCACTGATTTCGTGTTTAAACCACATGGCGATGCCGCGGACGGCGAGAGCATAATTCTTACGCATGAGCAGTACCGACAACTGCTACCCGATGGTGAGTGGCATGCGGCACTGGAGTCAGTCAAGACGCTGCTAGCGACCAGGCCGGTTGTGTATGTTGGCTTCGGTCTGCGCGATCCAGATTTCATGTACGTTCGCGATCTCCTCTGGAATACGTACAAAGGTGGCACACGCGATCACTATGCGATAATGGCCGACGTCCTTGACGCCGAAGTTGACTACTGGAGGATAAACTACGGAATCCACCTCGTGGGCTACCCGACGACAGAGCGCGCGGATAGATCCAGAGATCACAGCGGACTGTTGAGGTTACTCGACGATCTCCTTGCAGCAGCGCCAACGCCCGCCGCTACGCCATCTACCACAATTGGCTGCCCCTCATTCTCGCCTGACACGGTTCTCGCGTTGGCGCGTCACGCGGCGCGGCTAACTCGTGCACCTAAGTTCGATCCCGAGTTCCCGATTCGAGTGTATTCGGAGAGAAGCGGGCGTGCGAAAGGACTTTTCTTCAGCCCGGATGAATTCGACCGTTGTCCCGTCGAGCGATTTCTCGACGACGGGCCATCTCGGGCGATACTGATCGGGCCTCCCGGGGCTGGGAAGTCTTATTCGCTCCAACGAGCCGCTGCTCGCTCGGCCGAAAAGCTTCACGAAAGCTGCCTGGCAGAGACGTTCGATGAAAAAGACGTTGTCGTTCCGCTCCTGGCTGACCTCAAGTTATATCGCGGTGATCTTCATGACTTGGTGAACCGGACTCTGCCAAATGGCCTGGCAGTCGCCGACCTCAGCCGACGATGCAAGGTGAAGATCTTTTTGGACTCCTTCAATGAGATGCCACGGGAGCACTGGGAAAGCGGCTCATACGAAGCAGATTTTGCGAAATTCATCGCGGATAGTGCCGAGACTTCGCTGATTATCGGTTCCCGCACCAGCGACGGCCTTTCTAAGGTGAGATTCCCCTTGTACCGTCTCGACCAGATTGATGAGGGGTTTGTCACGGCGCAACTCGAACGTTTGAGAATCGCGGTGGGCGGCCGATTTCAGCGTGAAGTTCGGTGGCTGCTGCAAAAGCCATTCTATTTTCAACTGGTGGCCAGCCGCACCGTTAGCTTACCCGAAGAGCCTCACCCCAGGGACTTCTACCAGACATTTTTCAGCGGATTAACGAGTTCCTTTCAGGAGCGGTTCAGCCAGCCGTTCGATCTTGAACGCGCACTTTCGTTGGCCGCCTATGAGGCCATTGATCGGGGGGAGGAGGCGCAACCGCTAGCGAATGTACTTGAATTTCTCCAAACACAACTTGAGGGAGCAGCGCTTGGGGAGATTCGCGCTCCAGATGTTGCAAACTGGCTGGTCTCAAAGACCGTCATCATCCCGTATCGAGGCGCACGAGTCGCCTTCTTCCATCAATCAGCAACCGAATACCTCGCTGCATGCGAGCTGGCTCGCCGCTATCAACGAAATCCACAGATGCTGAAAGAGAAACTCAGTCTCACACGTTGGGATCAGGCTTTATTCCTTACTCTCAGCCTGCTGCCCCCCAGCGACAGCGCGGCCTTTCTCCAGACGGTTGTCGAAGCGGATTTTGCCCTCGCCCTGAACGCGACGAAGTATCTCGAATTTAATCGGGACGAGGTTGTGTCGAAGCTCTCTTTCTGAAATCCCCAGTCGAATAGAAGGCCTCGGGCCGTTCGAGAGCAAGATCGAATCTGCCGTGCAGTCCGGCCTGGCGCTCTCGAAGGCCCACGAGCCGCAGCTTCGCGTGCTCATGAAATGCCGTAATTCGATCGGAGCTGCAGCGGTAACTCGCCTAGTCGAGCTGAAAGGGGCGTCTGTCAAGGACGAGTTGTTGCAATCGCTTGTTGAAGCTCGGAACGATTACAACTACTGCTGCAACGGAATCGCCAGCGCGCTCCAGCCCCTCGCCACACCTGACGACGCCCGGAAGATAGTCGCTCTGGCAGATTCCATCAAAGACGAGATCCCGCCGGGCGCCGATGATGAGGTAGCTCATGGTTTCACGTCCGGCGCGGCCAGATTCCTCTCCGGGCTTGACGTCGCCGTCATTCGAGAAGCGTTTCTACCGAAGGACAAGAGCGAACCGTTGTCGGAGGTCAGAGCCAGGATTCTCTGCGACTTTCTACGGGAACAGCGTTCAACAGATGCTCTGGATTTGGCGGGAGAGTTGTTGCTTCGCGGCATCGACAAAGCGGCAACGGCTATGTACTTCATTTCGAACTTTTCCACGCCCGACGATCATCTGTCCTGGACTACATTCTCGCGCGAGCATGTGGACTGCCTCGTTTTAAGGCTTAATGAGGAAGACGAATCCTGGGGTCTCAGGGCACTGAAGTGCCTTTGTGAAGGCCGGCCCGACCTGGCCGAAGTTGTCAGGGCTCGTGCCCAGCAAGCAACGGGGGTTCTGAAGGCGGCGCTCCTCCATTGTGCGTCCGCTGACTCCGCGCACGTTTTCGAGGCATTAACCGAACTTATAGGAATGGGTGTGGAGGAGCGCGGACGAGAACCTACCCATCTTCTCGATCAGGTCGAGCTGAACTGGGCTGGACGCGAAGCTCTGTTCGTTCAGCTCCTGCGCCTACGGGATGCAAGGCTCGCGTTCGCGCTACTAGAAGGCGAATACGGTGACCAGACTCTCGGCGAGTGTGACATTGGACCGATCGATTGGTGGCTCGAGTGGTTAATGAAGGAGGGCGCTACCGAGTCCGGGTATTGGTTGGTTGATCGAATGGCTTGGCTATTCGCACGCGTGCTCAACGCTGCAGCGCGCCACGCCTTCGTCGCCGAATTCAACAAGTCGGGCTCACGGTTTCGACGCTTGCTCGCCCACTCTGTTCTTCCTCATTTTCCCGATCTTACAACCGACATCCTCAACGAAGACGCCATTTCGTTTCTACTGGCCGATCTGGGTCGCGCGGGCAACGCGGCTTGGTTGCACGAACATCTTCTTGGCTGCTCGGCAACAGAGCAATTCGTCACCGAGCGCCTGTTGCCGCTTCTTCCCGATGCCAAGCCTCGACTGTCCAGAAACCTTAGAAGGGTGCTGAGGGAAGCAGGCTCCCGGCATGGCCGACGTTACATTCGTACCTGAGCGGGTAACCACGGTCAGTGTTTTCCTGACCGTGGGCTTTTGTGCGGTCACCCTCGGTACCCACCCGGCAAACGCACCCATCGATCTGAATCGGACAAGCTGCCACGATGGCCTTGTCCAGGGCGAAATTATGGTAGCTCGACCATCGCCATTCCTCCGGCGAGTTCACCAGGTTTCTTCGAACCGGGTGGAGGTGCATGTATTCCAGCCGCTCGTTGAACTCCTTCTCGTGACGCACAAACCGGTCCCAAAATTGATGCTGCCACAGTGCCCCCGCGCTTTCGCGCCGCTCATGCAGCCGGCGCGCCGAGACTTTCTTCACGTCGTGAATCACCTGCGAAATCGTCCGGGGACGGCCCGCCCAGATCAAGGCTTGCCAATGATCGGGCATCAACACATAGCCGCACAGTAGGAACCCAAGCCGCCGCCGCGCCCCTTCCAGCGCTTCGACCAGGATCGAGTATTCGGGGGCCGTGAAAGGATCGACCTGACGACTCAGATTGAGCGTGACGAAGAAAATGCGGTCCGAAACGCGCAGGCGATGAACGTGCGACACGCGGACAGCCTAGCGCCTGTTCTTCCCCTGTCCAAAAGCCCACGGTCAGGAAGACGTTGACCGTGGCTACCCGCTACCCGCTAGGGCTTCTCGGCTTCAGACCGCTTGGCGAAGTAAGTCTTGGCCCGGCCTTTCGGCTCGGGAATCTTCAAGGTAGGAACTTTGCTCCAGCCGTGCCGCGCCAGCATGCGGTACACGGTGGACGGCGCCGCCCGGCGGCCTGCCGCCTTCTCATAGGCCTCGCGGACCACCTGGGCGTCGATGTAGCTATTGGGCCACTGCTCCCGCCGGAGGGCGCGGAGCAGGTCCGTTTCAGCACGAAGGCTCAGCGCCTGGTTGCGTCGGCCTCCGCGGCCGGGCCCGGCCAGTGCGGCGTCGCCCTCGCGCAGATAGCGGGCCTGGAACCTGCGGACGGAAGTGACGGTCCAGCCGATCAGCTCCGCCACCTGCCAGGCCGGGAATCCGAATTCGGCTCGCAGCAGGAGGCACTGCGCCTGCTGGAGCTGCCACTTGCTCCGGGCGCGCTTCACAGCATCTCTGAGCTTGGGGAGACAGTTTTCGGGAAAAGGCTCCTGATTCGCGATCACCCGCTTGAGCGTCGCCGCGTCGATGCCAGGCCGCCGAGGCGGCCACAGTGGCGCGGCACTGGGCGGAGTGGGACTCATAACTGAGATTTCGCTGTCCGAATTGACGGCTAACAGGCACGTAAAATCGCAATCACCGGGTCAGTAGCGGTACACGACGGCCTTTTCCAGACCCACCTGCTGCGGGGCGAAGCGCCAGTACCGGCCCTGATCGTTTTCATCGCCATTCAGGCGGCGGCCGGGGATCCACACGCCGTCGGCGAACGATCCCTCATCCACGGAGGCGATGCCGGCGCGCGGCGGTCCGGGTGTCTTGGGTGTGAATCGCACCCGGAAACCGGTACCGGCGCCCAGAAACTCGTTGGGGCCGGTGGCGATCACCAGCCCGAAGCCGTTCTGGGCTTTGCTGCCGAAAATCTCGTCCAGGCTGATCTCCAGCTCGTAGCCGCCCAAGGTGACGGTCGCCTGCGAGTGACTCGGGCTTAGCAGGAAGCCGGTCATCTCTCCCTTGCCCTGGTGCGCAAGGATGACGGGGGCCGCCTGGGCCAGCACCTGGTAGCTCCTGCCCAGATCGTTGTCCTTGTCGGACCACGAGTCGATGCCGAAAGGAGAGAAGCCGAGGGCGTCGCGCTCGCCGATCGCGTAGAAGACGTTGGCCTCGCCGATCGTACCGCCGGCCGCCTCCGGAATAAACAGCGGGTTGCCGCCCCGGTTGTAGCGGTCGCACCATTGGGCGAAGTTAAGGGCGTAAATGTCGGGCGAATAGATATCGATGGCGCTGCCGGCGGCCTTCCACACATCCATGACCTCGGGCAGGGGACCGCCGCTCGGATAATCGCCCGGAGTAGCCGTCGGCGACGCTAGCCAGGTGTTGACGTACATGGGAATGGGATACTCCGCCTTGCCCGCGGCGACGACCTGGTGAATGTAGCGGGCGTAATGCCAGGCCATGAAGATCTTGTCGGTGGCCGGGCCGATCCCGAAAACCTCCTGCCAACTGCCGGACGTCTTGGCCCCGGCGTCTTCCCACTGCTTGCGAAACTCGGGGATCAGAGTGTCGCGGTGCTGGCGCAGGTAGGAGCTGAGCTCCGACGGTATGGCGGCGTCAAAGGCCTGATTGGCCGTGGGCGAGCGGTCGCGGGAATCGCCGAGCACGCCCACCTCATTCTCCACCTGCATCATCAGCACGGTGTGCGCATCTCCGTCCACCTCGCGGATATGACGCATCAAGGCGCGGAAGGCGCGCGCGTCCGCCTCCATGGTCTGGCGGCCCAGGGGGCTCAGAATCTCCACCGGCGCGCCGTCCTTCTCGATCACGCGCGGAAAGCGTTGGATGTCCTGCTTTACCCAGAGCGGCGCGTAGCTCGACATGCCGTTCTTCCAACTCGCCAGCCACAGGAAGACCAGGTGCAGCTCGTGACGCCGGGCGTCGGCGATGAGACCGTCGACCAGGCTGAAGTCGAACCGGCCCTCGGCGGGCTCCACCAGCTCCCAGGAGACTGGAGTCAGCACGGTGTTGAGCGGAACCGCCGCCAGGCGCGGCCAGATCGGCCGCATGTAGTCGAGGCTCGACGAGCTGGAGTTGTGCAGTTCGGCCGCCAGCATCAGAAAGGGCTTGCCGTCTACCACTAGCTGGGTGGCGGTGCCGTGCTTTTCAAGGTGCGGGATGCCCCCGGCCGGCGCGCCCAGCGCCAGGGCGGGGAAGAGGAACGCGACCGCAAGATAACGGATTCTCATGTGGACGGACTCCGCGATCCGAAATGGCCTGACCATTGCCGGCAGACTTGAGTATACGCCACGGAGTATCAGAGGTTTCTCAGATCGGGCTGACCTTCTCAACTCCCGAAAGCCAGCGGAGGCGGCTGGTAGCCGCCGAGTTCGCCTTCGATCTTCGCCGCCACCGCCAGGATCCGTTCCTCCTCGTAAGGCCGGCCGACCACCTGAATGCCAATCGGCAGCCCTTCGGGCGAACGGCCGGCGGGCACCACCATGGCCGGATTGCCGAGCAGATTGAACCACTGGGTGTAGGTCATCACGTCCGGAGGGCGCAGGTAGCGCACCGTCTGATCCTCGATAGCCCATTCGCGCTCGCCGTGGCGGAAGGCAGGGATGGAACAGGCGGGGCAGAGGAAGACGGGCACGTCGCGCATCTCGGCGAGCAGGCTCAGGCGCAACTCGTCCCGGCCCAGCCAGGCCTGCATCAGGCGCGCCACGGTCAGGGGCGGCTCCGCCTCGACCCAGCCCAGGAACTCGCGCAGAATCGGGCTGATCTCTTCCTCATGGCCGGCCACGGTGGGCCGCAGTATGAACCCGCCCGCCTGGCCAAACAGCACCCACCACAGGTCGCGGCAGCGATCGAGCCCGGCGGGCCGGAAAGGCCGCGTTTCAAAGCCCGCGCGCGCCAGGGCCTCCGCGGCCGCCCGCACGGCGGCGCGAGTCTCCGGGGTGACCGGCGTCCGGCCGTCGTCCTCGAAATAGCCGATCACCGTAGCCTTCACCTCGGCCGGGTCCCAGTGACACGCGCTGACCGGAGCGGAAGATGTGTCGCCGTCGTCGGGTCCGGCCAGGGCTTCAAAGAGCAGGGCCATATCTGCCACGGTTCGCGCCATGGGTCCGACCACTCCCAGCAGGGCGAAAGGTCCGAGCGCGGCCGGAAAATGACCAGTGGCCGGCACGCGGCCCGGGGTCGGCTTCAGCCCGCAGATGCCGGTGAAGTGCGCCGGGACGCGGATCGATCCTCCGCCGTCGCTGCCGACGCCGCCCGCCGAAAGTCCAGCCGCAATGGCCGCCGACTCGCCGCCGCTCGATCCGCCCGCAGTGCGCTCCAGATTCCACGGGTTGTTGGTGCGGCCGTAAATCAGGTTGTCGGTCTCATAGGACATTAGCAGCTCAGGAGCGTTGGTGTTCCCGAGCACGATAGCGCCTGCTCTCCGGAGCCTTGCCACCAGCGGCGCATCCTCGGCAGCGATGCAGCCCGCGCGCAAGCGTGTGCCGGTCTCGGTCCGCAGCCCGGCGATATCGATCGAGCTCTTAATGGACACGGGGACGCCAGCCAGAGGCCCGAGCGGGGCGGGCGGCTGGCGCGAGCCTGTGATCGCCTGCTCGAGCGCCCGCGCCTCCTGCAAGGCGCCGGCGTCGTCGACGGTCACGAAAGCATTCAGTAGGGGATTGAGCCGCTCGATGCGGTCGAGGTGGGCCTGGACCAGTTCCACGGGAGAAACGGTCCGGCGGCGCACCAGAGCCGCCATCCTGGCGGCGGGAAGCAGAGTGAGATCGGTCAAGGAATGGAGCCTCGAGAGCGGGCGTCAGAATCAGATGAAGAGCTGCTCTTCCTGGGGCGCGTTCTGGCGGCGCTCGCGGGGTGCGGACGAACGACGTTGCCCCACAAAGAACTCCAGTCCTTTCCGGAACCCTGCGATGAGGGCGGAGATTTCCCGCACCGGGATAAGCACGCCGCGCTCCGCAGCCTCGGCGGCGCGTTCCAATTTCAGGAGGATTCCGGAGACCAGTTCGTCGGCCCGGACGATCTCGGCCCGGGCCCGGTTGAGGACCTCGGCGGCCACGTCGTCCGCGCTGTGGGTGCGCTGGCGCAGGACGCTGCTGATGTCAGCGAGGTTGGACAGGATCGTCCCCACCGGTTCGCGAGCGGCCGTAGCGAGGGCCTGCACCGCCGCCAGAAGGGGGTTCAGATGCTCGTGAACCGCGGCGTCGATCCGAGCGACCGCTTTGATGAGTTCGCTCACAGAGCGGTAGATCGCGAAAAGAATCGCTGCCTGTATCGCCACCGCCAAGGCGGTGACAATGACGAACACCGTGAGCAGGCCCTCATGTTCCATCGGGTCTCCCGGCTAGCGTGATTTAGCTTTCTCGTCCTGGTAGGCCTGTTTGCCGGCCTCGAGCGCGGCGGATAATTGTTCCTTCTGCTGGTTCACCAGGTCCTTGGCTTTCCCCACCAATTCTCCCGCTTGCTGCCTCAATTCACGGCCTTTCCCCGACACGAATTCGCGACCTTCATCAGCCCGGTCGCTGAGGAACTTGCGTGACTCCTCGCCTGAAGCCGGCGCAAAGAGCAGGGTCAGGATAGCGCCGACGCCGAGGCCGGCCAGAAAGAATGTCAATTTCGATCCGGCGTTGTTCTCACTCATGGGCAACCTCCGTTACGGCATGCTCCGGTTTCGACTCGCATCGAATGACCGGTCTTCCACAAAGAGACACGACTAAACCACCAGGCCCTTGGCTTTTTCCGCTAGCTCCTCGGCTTGACGCCGGAGAGCGCGACTCTTGGAACTTACGTAGTCGCGGCCTTCATCGGCCTTCCGACTAATGATCCTCCGGGCCTCCTCGCCTGAGGTCGGAGCGAACAGCAGAGCTACGATCGCGCCCAAACCGACACCGGCCAGAAAGATCCCGACCTTCGAACCGGTTCCCGTCTCACTCATCTTGATCCTCCTCCGGCCGGATGTCAAATCCACTCGGCCACTAAACAGTCTAAATAGACTGTTTATGTGCGGCTCCCTCCCTGAGGGGCTCTTATCCACTCGTACCCATTGTAGGTTAGCGAGTTATAAAGGTCAAAAAAGAAAATCAATAGTCGGTTGACCATCTGGCTCTTCGGGCCCACATCGCTTACTCGACGGGTTCCGGTCTCTAATTTATAGTACAATCGTCCCGTTTATCTGACGCCGCATGAATCGAAGTGCTCGCGGATCATCCGGGCTTCCTTCGGACGCACCACCTGACCGAGTTCCTGGGCTGAGAGTTGCTTGACCGCGGTCACGCTGCCAAATTGAGTCAGCAATTTGCGGGCGGTCCTTTCCCCTACCCCAGGAATTTCCAGCAGCTCCGTCACCAGCTCACGACCGGTCCGTCGCGAGCGGTGGAACTTCACGGCGAAACGATGAGCCTCGTCCCGAATCTGCTGGACCAGGTGCAGGGCCGGCGAGTGGTGATCGAGCGCCACCGGCTCGTCCTCCCGGCCCAGCGCATAGAGCACCTCTTCCCGCTTGGCGATGGCCGCCATCGGATGGTTGATCGTGCCTAGATCCTCGAGAGCCGCGGCGGCAGCGTGAAGCTGACCCACGCCGCCGTCGATCAGGATCAGGTCCGGCAGCGCGCCCTTCTCCTCCAGGACCCTCTTGTAGCGCCGCCCGACCACCTCCCGCATGCTGGCGAAGTCATCGTTGCGCGGAGAGGATCGCACGATGAACTTGCGGTAATCCGACTTCTTCATCTTGCCGTCTTCCCACACCACCATGGAGGCTACCACATCGGCTCCCTGGATGTGGGAGACATCGAAGCACTCGATCCGCCGCGGGACATGTTCCAGATCGAGCGCGTCGGCCAGCTGCTCGGCCATCTCCCGGGCCGGTGGATTCGCCACCCGGAAACGGCGGGTGAAAGAGTGAAGAGCGTTGCGGGCCACCAGTTCGACCAGCGCGTGCCTGGCGCCGCGCTCCGGCACCAGGATGCGGACCTTGCGGCTTCGCTTCTCCGACAGCGCCTCCTCCAGCAGCTCCCGATCGTCGAACTCGGCGGGGACGTGAATCGTGTCCGGCAGATAAGGCTGATCGAGATAGACCTGTTTCAGCAGGGCAGAGAAGAAGTCCGCCGGCTCGAAGGGCTCGGCGTCTTCCCAGAAGAACTCCCGGCGATCGGCCACGCGCCCGCCGCGCACGTGGAACAGGTTCACCGCCACCAGCGGACCTTCCTGGTGGAAGCCGAAGAAGTCCGCGTCGCGGCCCTCGGAAGCCTCCATCTTCTGGCGCTCGCTGAGCTGCTCCAGCGTGCTGATCCGATCCCGGTAGCGCGCCGCCTCTTCGTAGCGCTCGCCCCTGGATGCAGCTGTCATCGACTCGCGCAAGTGGCGAATAAGGTCATTGACGCGGCCCTCCAGCAGCAGCCGCACCTGGCCTACCGCTTCGCTGTACGCCTCCAGCGTGGTGTAGCCCTCCACGCAAGGTCCCACGCATCGCTTGATGTGGTATTGCAGGCAGGGACGCGGGTGAAAGCGGGTGAGATCGACCTTGCAGGAAGGAACGCCGAAAGAGCGATGAATGAAATCGACCACGCGATAGGCCAGATTGGCCGGGAAGTAAGGCCCGAAGTAGGCGGAACCGTCCTTGCGCAGGCGGCGCGTCACGTAAACTCGCGGCCAGCGCTCGGCCAGCGTCAGCTTGATGTAAGGGTAAGTCTTGTCGTCCCGCAGCAGGATGTTGTAGCGCGGCTGGAAGCGCTTGATGAGGTTGTTCTCCAGCGCCATCGCCTCTTTTTCATTGTCCACCAGGATGGTTTCGAGGTCGGTGGCGGCCTCGATCATGCGATCGCGCTTCTCGTCGGCGGGTCGCGACTCCTGGAAATAGGAGCGCAGGCGCAGACGCAGCGAACGGGCTTTGCCCACGTAGACCGGCTTGCCGCTGTCGTCCTTGAAGAGGTAAACCCCCGGGCCGAGCGGCGCCGATTCCGCCTTTTCACGCAGGGTCATGGAACGAATAACCTCGACCCATTATGTCACGCGCCGCCAAGCCCAGAGGCGAGGGTTCCTGGAAAACCAGGGTTGGTTTGCTAGGGTCGTGGCCGCGGTGACAAGACCGCCCTCTCTCGTGTCGCTCCGCGAAGAATCCTCGCTTTTCTGATTTCGAACTGTGCATAGATTACACGTTTTGTAACCATACGATCAAGAAACGGTCCGCGAGACGCCCGTAATTCGCATTCAGACGCGAATCATAAAGGGGGCTCGGAAGGCGGAAGTTCTGAAGTATATAATCCGTCCGGTCGGTTTGTCTATGTGAGCGCCGCAGATCGTTTCAAAACGAACCTGCGGAGGCATAACGCGCCGGACAGCGGCTTCTGGTCAGCTCAGCCCTGATGCAGTTATAATCGAAACGATAGTAGCATATGGGGTACACTCCTCATGACTGCTCGCCCCGGCCACTTGGTTGGGTTGGGCGACGGGAGCAGGGCAACGGCAGACGATCCCAAGGTTTGAGGCACCCATGCGCACACCGAAGCCATTCCCCGAGGGTTCACTTCTTAAGCTGCAGGCGGCGCTAAAGCACGCCCGGACCAAGAGCGAGTTCCAGCGGGTGCTAAGCCTCTGGCTGCGCGAGGGGCTCGGCCTCAACAGCCGCCAGATCGCCAAGGCAGTCGGCTGGACCCCGCAGACTGTGCTGCGCGTGCAGGCTGAATACGCGGAGCGGGGCGAGGCGGCCATCTTCGGAAGCCCCGGCCGGGGAGGGCGGAGGCGGGAAGTCCTGAATGCGCGTCAGGAGAAGTCCGTGCTGGACAGCGTCCGCGCCGAGTTCTGGCAGGACGGCGTCATCAACACGCGCTTGGTTCATGAAGCGGTGGAGAAGATGGCCGGCCACCAAGTGCCCGCCTCCACCATCTACCGCATGCTGGCCCGGCACGGCTGGCACAAGATTCCGAGGGTGATCGTCACCAAGCTCCGACACGACTCCGGTAACGATCCTCAAGGCGCTGACTCCTCCGCCCTGCGGTCCGACAAGCCACCCGCGTCAGCGTCTTGAACCGTATATATCATGGTCTCCGATATTACCGCCCTGCGGACGAATCGAGCGCGGCGGGAGATAAACAGACGAGCCCTGAGGGGCGAGGATTCGCGGCCCTTGGGGTCGTGGGAACAGAAGCCACCCTTCCCAAACTGGGTTGCGCTACTTGGTTGCTGTGGTTCGTACGGCCATAAGTGCGGCACGAAGGCGCTCTCTCTGTGCCTCGAGGAAGACCAGGTTCGGCAGCCTGCCCGCCCCGAAATCACCCCGGTCCAATTCCGCGCGCATGATACCGGTGTCTGAGTGCCCGGGTCCGAGTAGCAGATGCCCTAGTTCGTGCGCCATTGCTTTGCCCAGTATCAACGCGGGCGAGACATCGGCGCGCAGGGCCAGATTCTGAACCTTTCCGTACGAAACCGCTGCCCAGCAGCCAAGCAGATCGGGTAGGCAGTCACCGATCGCATACGCCAGTCTGGTTCGCGACCAGGAGGCTTGCGCCGCCATTTCCGGGGAGAGAATCTTCATCACGAAGTCTGCGGGCCCAAAACCGGCTTGGCAAGCAGGGTAGTCCTCCTCCTCTTTTCCGCCGAGCGGGCAATCGATCCAGGTGATTTCGACGTCGGCCGAACGAAAAATGGAATCTGTCTCACGCTCACCGGAACTCAAAACGTCGGGTGTCAGCCGGGCGTGATTGTAAATTCGCACGGTGAATCTCAGGTTGGACTCGGGCGTCCTGCGCGTTCGTGCCAAGCCAGGCCGTGCCGCGCCGGTCAGCGCGACACCTACCAGCAGAAGCAGCCCGCCAACAACAAGCCGCCTGCCGTCGTTCCTCTCACAGGCTGTCGCTTGTAGTTCTCGCTGCCTGCCTTCCATGTCAGCCTCCCGCACGCGGTCGCGTGTTGAGGCCGAACTTCGGGCTAGCTAGAGGATCCGATCAATGCAACGGCCGTAAAAGCTGGGAGATAGTTGGGTAAAATGTTAACTCGTTGCCCTTGCATCAGTTATGAGCTCCGGTGACATGGCGGCCCGACGGCGATGCGCGCTTGCCTGGGGGATAGTTGGGTAGTAAACTGTCGCTAGTTTCGGGCGACTCCCAATGGAATCAAGGCCATCCATCACGCGCTTCGGACTTTTTGAGTTCGTTCAGCGCACCGGTGAGCTGCGCAAGAACGGATTGAAGGTCAAACTGGAAGGGCAGCCGATTCAGTTGCTTGAGCTGCTGCTGGAGCGTCCGCAAGAGGTGGTGACGCAGGATGAAGTCCGCGCCAGACTGTGGCCAGATGGCACGGTGGTCGAGTTTGAGCACAGCATCAAGTCGGCGGTGAAGAGGTTGCGGCAGGCGCTGGACGACGACGCGGAAGCGCCCCGGTATGTGCAAACGCTGCCCCGCCGCGGGTATCGCTTCATTGCGCCGGTCACCGGGGACGCCGGAATCGAGGACGGGAACGGGCGCGCAGAGGGTGCTCCAGCGGAGGTACATCCAACGCCAAAGAGCCGCTTGCGCTTGTGGCACGCCACTCGACTCCTGGCCGGAGTGATCGTTCTGGCTGGACTTGCGGTGACATGGTTCATGCTGCGTCGGACGGCAGCTCCACTGGAGCTGACCGAACGGCAGATCACCGCGAATCCTCCGGAAGACTACATAAGGGCTGCTGCCATCTCCCCCGATGGCCAACATGTGGCGTACCAAGACCTGACCGGGCTCTACGTCAGATCGGTTGACTCGGGAGAGACTCGTTCCGTACCTTTCCCCGTGACGCTTAGCGGCGCGCCCGGGGAACTCGAATGGTTTCCCGACGGCTCGAAGTTGCTCGCGGTCGCGCCCAGACCACAGCCTTACGGACTCTGGGTGATACCAATCCTGGGCGAGGCGCAGCCACACCTGATTTACCCGAACGGGGTAGACCCCACGATCTCCCCGGATGGCCAGACGTTCGCCTTTATGAGCTGCTGTGAGGTGAGGTCTTTTCAAGAGATCTTGGTAGGTGGCATTAACGGCGAGACGCCGCGCACGTTGGTGTCGGTGCAAGATCAGGGAGGTGATGAAGCGCAGCTTGAGAACCAGAGTGTTTGGTACCCGGCCTGGTCGCCCGACGGCCGTTGGATTGCGTATCTAAGGAGATGGAAAGCTGCGCAAGGTTCCCAGAGATCTGCCATCGAGGTCCGCCCGGCCGGCGGCGGCCCCGCGAAGACCCTTGTTTCTGAAGAGGGCCTGCCTAAGAGGAGTGCGCCCTGCGCCTTTCTCGTCAATGGTCCATGCACGGTCTGGTCACCCGATGGGCGTTTGTTGTTCGCCGCCAGTCAAACCGCCGAATCACCTTCCGGCGCCACAAAGTACAGCCTCTGGCAGGTCCACGTAGAGCCCCGCACAGGCGAAGCTGTCGGCAGACCCCGACAGCTTACCCCGTGGACCGATTTTGATATGCAGGGCTTATCCATTGCACGGCACGGGAAGCGCCTGTCGATGCTGCGACACCGCGCCTGGTTGGACGTGTACTTGGCCGAAGCAGGCTCGAGCGCAGCCAGCATCGCGCCTCGCTGTTTCACTCTCGATAATCGGGGAATCCTGTCGCTCGATGGCTGGACCCTTGATAGCCACGCGATCCTCTTTTCCTCGTCTCAAAATGGTAGAGCCGAGCTCTTCAGGCAGGGTCTCGACAAGAACATTGCGGAAGCGGTAGTGCAGGGCCCTGAAGGCTATCGCTGCGCTCGCCTGACCCCCGACGGGGCCTGGATGCTGTACGCAGAATGGAGCCCGAACCCACCGGGCGCGCCCCCTTCGCTGGACCGCCTCATGCGCCGGCCCGCAGCAGGCGGACCGCCCGAGGTGCTGCTGCAAGAGCCTGGAGGTGATCTGTCGTTCTACGTGTGGGATTACAAGTGTCCGCTTAGGCCTGGCTCCCCATGCGTGCTCGGAGAGAAGAACGGGAACGAGCTCGATTTTTACTCGCTCGATCCGTTGCGAGGTAAGGGGAAACAGCTCGGCAAGGCTGAAGTTGAGCGGTTCATGGACTGGGATGTTTCGCCCGATGGCTCGCGCCTGGGTCTGATCGGCCTGGCGAAGCACTACGGGCGAATCGAAGTGCTGACGGTTTCAGACGGCACCTGGCATGAGATTTCACCCGAGCAGACGTTGGGCCTTCCTCTGTCGATGGCTTGGGCAGCAGACGGGAAGAGCTTCTTCGTAAACTGCGGTGTCAACGATTCGATCAACCTGATGAGAGTCACCCTCACCGGCAAGGTTGAGACGCTAATGCGCAACGGTTATCGCCAATTTATGGGAAAGCTTCTACCGTCGCCCGATGGCAACTATCTGGCCTATGAGGCTGACACGACGGACAGCAATGTGTGGATGCTGGAGAATTTTTGAGCAGCGCTGGGGACGCCCACCAGGCGGGCATCATCCATCGCGACATCAAGCCGGCGAATGTCTTCATCACGACCCGCGGCCAAGCGGCAAATATCTAGCCTTCCAGGGTGACACAACCGATAGCAACGTGTGGATGCTTGAGAGTTTCTGAGCAGGTCTCCAGAGCGCCGAAAGCGCGCTAGGCTAGGGATTGCCTACGATGATCCGCGCGGTCCTCGCTCGTGACGGCCTCCGCGTCGCGATGCGTTGGCACCGGTCGGGAAGGAGCGAAGCACTCCAAGCTGGAGATCGTGGCGACCAAGGCGGTACCCGTGCAAGACCGCAACGCCGTTTCGAATATAGCGCGCAAGGTCGCCGGATCTTTTTGGGCGCGAGCATTCACAACCAGGGAGGCTTCCTGAGGCTGACCTGCTATGTCGCCATTCACCGACGGCTGCTCAGCGCTCCGGGTCAAGTCCCCACCTACCCAGCCGTCTGAGGTCGAGACGAGAAGCTTGAGGTGTGCCGTCTCGGAATCAGAAGCGGCCAGCCCTTCCTGCATCCGGTGGAGGAAGTCTCGGCTGACAGTCGTCCAGTCGCATGGCTTCGACCCCTGCAGATGCACGCGCGCGTTAAGCCAGCCTAATACCCTCTCGCCGTCTGCGTAAACATCGTAATCCACGTCGACGATTCGCTGCCCGGCGGCTTTCTTATTCTCAACCACACTCCGCCACGCATCGAAGCCCCAGCCTGTTCGCGCCGAGACGGTGACGGTCGGCGTGCCCGGCAAGTGCTGTCTCACCAGACTCACGACCGAGTTCAGCTCTTCAGTGGACAGCAGATCGGCCTTGTTGATGACGATCGCATCTGCTTCCTCCAATTGCTTCTGAAGGATGTAGTACACGCTGCCGGCAAGCTTGCCGGCACTCCCTCCGGCGAAGGCCTCAATCAGGCGTGCAGGATCGACGAGCACGGTGAATGGGGCAACCTCGAATGCATCGGGATAGAGTCGCCTCAGAGGCCTGATAACCGTAGCCGCCAAGTCTGTGCAGCTGCCAACGGGCTCGGCCAGGACGATGTCGGGCCGGCCGCGGTCGGTGAGAGTTTCAATGCTGGCCACCAGTTGGTCGAAGCGGCAGCAAAAGCATCCGCCGCTGACCTCACCCACGGCCAGCCCCTCCCGGCGCAATAGTTCGGTGTCGACAAGATTCGGCGCTTGATCGTTGGTGATCAAGGCCACCCGCTTGCCGTCCGCCTCAAAGTTGGCGGCGGCTCGCCGAAGAAGCGTGGTCTTGCCCGATCCCAGGAAGCCGCCGACAGGGATGAGTCTGATGGGACCCGGTGTGTCAGGTGTGCGCATAAGAGATCACCCCGTAAGGCCTCAACATTCTATCCCAGGGGATGGTGCTTGTTAGTTCTGTTTCTGGCGAACCGATCGGACTGGGGCCCATGCCGAAAGGCTGATAGCGGCGTTCGCCTAACAAGAGGTTCCGTGATCGGCCGAATTCGAGCTAAGCTACTGCCATGGGCGAAGGTGGGTATTGTCTCTTCGAGACCTCATTGGGCTGGTGCGGTATTGCCTGGAGGGAGCCGGACGATCCAGGCGCCCCGCCGGCCGTGACCTGGCTGCAGCTTCCCGAGGCGAATCCCAAGCTGACACAGTCGAGAATGGCGCGCAAGTTTAGCGCGAGCGGCCCGAGCCTGCCTCCGCCCGAAATTGGCGAAGTCATCGAGAGAATCAAACGGCATCTTAGTGGCGACCTTCAGGATCTTCGGAATATCCCAGTCGATCTGCGCGAAACCGATCTTTTTGCGCGGCAGGTCTACGGGGCCGCCCGCGAGATCCCGGCAGGACAGACGCGCACCTACGGCGAGATCGCGAAGTCCCTCAGCCCACGCGGCGACCCTCGAGCGGTGGGACAGGCGCTGGCCGGCAATCCGATCGCGATCATTATCCCCTGCCACCGGGTTCTAGGCTCCGGCGGCAAGCCGGGGGGATTCTCTGCCCGGGGCGGACTTGCGACCAAGGCCAAGCTGCTCGCCATCGAAGGCACAACCCTCCCTCAAGAACGTCAGGCTGCCGAACCGCACCCGTCTCTCCCTTTCCCGGACTGACCGTCAACGCCGCGTCAAGACTGCCTTGCGCTCAAGCGCTCGCCGAGGCGGAGTAGGCGCTCGCCTGGTTCAGGAGCTCGATGGAGGATTGGTCCAGCCGGAGCCGGGTGGCCTCGATCAGATCATTCAATTGCTCCAGGTTGGTCGCGCTCGCGATCGGCGCCGTGATGCCAGGCCGGACGATCAGCCACGCCAGAGCCACGCGCGCCGGGTTGGACTGATAGCCCTTCGCCACCTGATCGAGGGCGTTCAGGATGCGGAATCCGCGCTCGTTCAGGTATTCCTTCACCCCCTGGCCCCGAGGGCTCTTGCCGAGATCGCTTTCCGACCGGTACTTGCCGCTCAGGAACCCCTTGGCGAGAGAGTAGTAAGGGATCACGCCCAGGCCATTCTGCTGGCAGACCGCTTCCAGCCTGGTTTCGTAATCGGCGCGATCATACAAGTTGTAGTGCGGTTGCAGGCTCTGGTAGCGGGGATATCCGCGCTCCTGGCTGATTCGCAAGGCTTCGGTAAGCCGTTCGGGGCCGTGGTTGGAAGCGCCGATGGCCCGGACCTTACCCTGCCTGATGAGCTGTTGATAGGTCTCAAGGGTTTCTTCCAGAGGCGTCTCGGGATCATCGATGTGGGACTGATAGAGGTCGATATGGTCGGTCTGCAGGCGCTTCAGTGAGGCTTCCACCGCCTGGAGGATATAAGCCTTGGAGAGCCCTTTCTTGCCCGGCCCCATGTCCAGGCCCACCTTGGTGGCGATCACCACTTTACCGCGATGGCCGCTGCGCTTGAGCCATCTGCCGATGATGGTCTCGGATTCGCCGCCCTGATTGCCGGGGGCCCAGGTGGAGTACATATCGGCGGTGTCGATGAAGCCGAACCCGGCGTCCACAAACCCGTCGAGGATTCTGAAAGAAGCGGATTCTTCCGCGGTCCAGCCGAAGACGTTACCGCCCAGAGCCAGCGGTTGAATTTCAATCCCGGAGTTACCGAGCTTTCGCTTTTGCATGCGTAATTCCTCCTCATCGATTCGATGTCGCAGCGGTTCCAGCGATACCCTCTCTGCTGGCGCCTCTTTGCCACCTGGCTTCGCACCGCACTGGGATGAGCCCGAGCTTATCACGAGCTTTGGCCTAAAGCCGAGCCTTGGGATTGCCGACAAATGTTATGACGCCGTATCAGCGCGCGGGTGTTCATCGCCTCACGCTGTGAGCGGCGGGCCTCAAAGGAGGAAACATAGATGTCGGGCGCATTTAAGAAGTTTGAGCAAGTCAACAAAGAGTTGTGGCTTCTTCTCACCATGTTCGGGATCCTCGGCCTGATGAATTTTCTGGTGCTCTCAGGTCACATGCTGCTCGGACTCTATTCGCTTCCTGTGATCTTTTCCGCCTATCACTATGGCCGGCGCCACGCCACCATGACGGCGCTGTTCTCGCTCTGTCTGGTGATTCTGCTGACCCGTTACAACCCGGGTCTCTTCAGCCCGACCAATAAGATTGAAGTGGCGGGCGAGAGATGGTTCGAGATCGCCGCGTGGGGCGGCACGCTCATGCTCACGGCCTACGCCATGGGCACACTCTACGAGCGCATGCGAAGGGGGATGGACGAGCTGCGCGAGACTTACTACGGCGTGCTCATGATCCTTCGTCACTTCATCTCTAAGGACAAGTACACCGAAAATCACTGCTACCGGGTCTCGGTCTACGCCACCAAGATCGCGGCCTATATGGGATTGAGATCGGAGCAGATCGAAGATATCCGCGCCGCCGCTCTCCTGCATGATATCGGCAAGCTCGACATCAGCCGGGAGCTCCTTCACAAGGCCGGAAAACTCAGCCGGGAAGAATACGCGGCGGTCCAGGAGCACGTGGAGAAGGGCGTCACCATGCTCGAACCGATCGGCGGTTCCCTGCGGCGCGTGATCCCCATCATCCTGGCCCACCACGACAAGTTCGACGGCTCCGGCCAGCACCCCCTTCAGGGAGAAGAGATTCCTATCGAAGCGCGGGTGATCTCGGTGGCGGACGTCTACGACGCGCTGGCCAGCGACCGGCCCTACCGGCGGGGTCTGCCGCCGTTCGAGGTCCGGGACATCATTGCCGCCGGATCGGGGAAAGAGTTCGATCCCCAGGTGGTTGACGCCTTCTTGCAAGCGTTTGCCGGGGGCAAGATGGAAGTGCCCGATGTAATGGTGGCCTGACGGGCGGCGGCTTCAAGCGTGCCGCGGGCCTCGCAGGATTCGAGCGGGCAAAGTGACAAGGGCCCAGAGCAACTGCAGGACTCCGTCGACCGCGATGCCCACAATGCGAAACGGCAGCAGAAGCAGCCAGACCAGCGGGTAAAGAATCAGCGCCAGCAAAGCCAGCGGCCAGCAGAACACGAGCAGGATACACCAGAGCAGAAAGGTCAGCATCGGCGCACCTCGAAGCCTTTCCCTGAGTCCTTATTTTATCCCCTCGCGTTCGGTCCGGCCAGAGCTGCTGACGATGGCCGTGCCTCCGGTCTCGGCTTGGGCCCGCGTGGGGCGGCAGCCCTCTGCAGTCCTCCCTTCGGTGCTACAATTCTCAGTCCATGGAAGCGTAGCTGTAGTGTGGCCCGACGCCGAACGCTGAGCGCCTGTCGGTCCGGGCGGGAGGAGAGTCACATGGTCCTCATGCGGATTGCTTCGTGGTTGCTGGCCGGAGCGCTTCTGGTTCCCTCGCTGAGCCTGACGAGCCTGACGGCATCGGCGGGAGCCCAGAATTCCCCGCCGGCGCCCAAGCCGTCTCCGAGTCTGACGGCTGCCGAACGTCCGCCCATTGTCGGCGTGGCCCACATCGGTCTGAAGACAGACCATCTGGCCGCAGCCCGCGAGTTCTACGGCCACGTGTTGGGATATCAGGAACCGTTCAGCTTGGACAAGCCCGGAGGGGGATTGATGCTCACCTATTTCAAGGTGAACGACCATCAGTACATCGAAATCTTCCCGGACCTCAGGAGTCCCAGCGAAGACCGGCTCTCCCACATCGCTTTTGAAACCAAGGACGCAGCCCAATTGCGAGCCTATCTGGCCAGCCGCGGCGTGCCGGCGCCCGCGGCCCTCAAGCCCGGGCTCGACGGCAACCTGAGCTTTGAGGTGCTGGATCCCGACGGCCACACGGTGGAGTTTGTGCAGTATCTGCCGGGTTCGCTCCACAGCCGCAATTTCGGCAAGTTTCTGCCGGATACCCGCATCTCCGATCACATGATTCACGTGGGTGTCGTGGTGAAGGACCGCGCCGCCGCCGACCGGTTCTACAAGGATGTGCTCGGATTCCAGCTGATGTGGCAAGGCGGCATGAAGGACGATCGCACGGACTGGGTGGATATGCGAGTGCCCGAAGGCACCGACTGGCTGGAGTACATGCTGAATGTGAACAACCCGTCGCCCAAGACTCTGGGGGTGATGCATCACCTGGCCCTCGGAGTCCCCGACATCCAGGTGGCTTTCAAGACGGTGACCGCTCGCGGCTACAACAAGGGGGGCACACCCAAGATCGGGCGGGACGGCAAGTGGCAGCTCGGCCTTTTTGATCCTGACGACACCCGCGCCGAGATCATGGAGTTCAAACCGGTGCAGACGCCCTGCTGCTCGCCGATGATCCTTCCCTAGTTTCCTGAGTTCGACGACGAACAGAGAGCGCGACGCCCGGCCTGCGCCGATGTGAAATCGAGGCCCCTACTGCTCATGGATCGTCTGCATCTCCTTCACCTCGAACTCGCGAATACCGCCATTAGGGGTGGTGATCTTGACCGTATCCCCCACCCGCTTTCCCATTAAGCCCCGGCCAATCGGCGAGGTTGTGGAGATGAGACCCTTGGCGAAGTCCGCTTCTTCGCTGGTCACCAGGCGGTACTTGACCTCGGCGTCGCGATCGATATCGTAGAGCACCACGCGGGAGCCGAAGGCAATGCGGTCCTTGGGAATGTTGGACATGTTCACGAGGGAGAGGTCGGCCAGCCTCTGCTTGAGCTGAGCCAGGCGTGCGCTCACGATGTCCTGGCGCTGCTTGGCCATGATGTACTCGGCGTTCTCGCTGAGATCGCCGAGCGCCCGCGCGCGCTTGAGCTCGGCCGGCAGCTCGTGGTTCAGCTCGCGCTCCAAAGCCTGGATCTCATCCTGCAGTTTCCTCACGATCGGATTCGACGTCGAATTGGACATAAGTGGCGTTGCCTCGTGGTTAGACGCCTGCGAGCCGATCTGGCGGCCCTGCAAACGTCGATTCCAAAATGGGCGTTTGTAATGAATGCTCTCTTGGCGCCGGAGTCTGGCCTTCCATTCTTGGGTCTTTCGATTGTGCAAAAGGATCTTGGTTTTCTCGTTGCTGCAGGCCGCGGTTCGTGGTGCTGAGTATCTCCTAAGGCGATCCTGAGCATTTGACTGGGTGGTACGCCAGCACAGAAACCCTGATCAAGCGTGCCTTCCTTGGTCTCGTCGCTGTCCTTGAGGACAAGCTTAGCACCTCACGCCCCTTCGAAACCGGAAACTCCTTCATCTTGGAGCTTGTCCAATTACAGGCGCGCTCCGGATCGGATCCGTTCCAAGAGGGCTTGAAACAGGAACAGCCCCTTTGTGCCTTTTCCCCAGGGGGGTGCTACCTGTTTCGGCGCGTGGTTCCGGCCCGTCCTGAGTCTCTTATCGCGCATCGTTCCAGGCTTGTCAAGGGCAGTCTGGCCGCCAGAGGGCACACCGACTGACAGTCATGCCCTCGCGGAGACTTGCCACAGGCTACCGCTTCCTAGCAAAATCAGCAGGTGCCTCGTGATGGCCCACGTGACCACGATTCAGTCCATTTGATGAAGGCGGCCGGACGCCAAATACAAGTCCCGGTCAGGGGCCAACTTAGGGCATAGATATCGCATGGGAGGGGGTTGACCATGGAAACCGATCCGCGCACTGGCCTGTTCCGCTTTATCTGGACGGTCGTGGGGCTTTTGGCGATCATCTTCGCCATGGTGCTGATTGTGGAGCACTGGCGAAATATCCGATCAGAGGTAGAATTCTCCACGCCCTATCAGGCTGTCCTGCTGACGAACGGCTCCGTCTACTTTGGCAAGCTTCAAGGCTACGGAGGTCCTGCACCGGTCCTGACGCAGGTCTATTACATTCTCAGCCAGACGAATCCGGACACCAAGCAGGTGAGCAACATTCTGGTCAAGCGGGGCAAGGAACTCCATGCCCCGGACCGCATGTACCTGAATCCCAGCCAAATCCTCTTTGTAGAACCCGTCGGGCCCAATTCGCAGGTGGCTCAAAAGATCGCCGAGCAAGCGGGTCAGTAGCTTCTCGTAGCAGCGCAGCCGGTTGACGCGTGCAGGACCGCACCTCGGCTGCTATAATTAATAGGCCTCGATTTTAGGCCAATCCCCATGCAAAGCAGGACTTGTCCAGCTTGCCATGCGACCTACCCCTTGGATTTTAGGCTCTGCCCTCATGATGGCAGTCTGTTGCAACCGGATGGCAGTTTCCTCGACGAGCACCGCGACGAGGCGATAGACCCGTGGCCGCCAGGCAAAGTGATTGGCGGCAAATACGTCGTTTTCGCCCGCAGCGGCGAGGACGAAGTGGCCTGGGTTTACCGCGCGCGCAGCCTCGACCTCGATGAGCCCCGGTCCTTGCGCGCCTTGCGGGCCGACCTCGCTCGCGATGCTCGCGCAGCCCAGGAGTTTCGCCGCACGGCCCGCCTGATGCAAAAGCTGGTTCATCCTAACCTGCCGGCTATAGAGGCTTGGGGCGATGCGGAGGATGGGCGTCCGTTTCTGGTAACGGAAGTGGTTGAAGGCACAAGCCTCACAGACTTGATGCTCGCCGAAGGGCCGATCGAGCCTCTACGGGCCTGTTCTATTGCCCGGCAGATCGCCGCTGCCTTGGCAGCGACTCACCAGGCCGGCATGCTTCATCTCGGGCTGAGCCCCTCCCAGGTTCTACTCTGCGGCCAGGCTGAAGAAGGGCGGGTCCAGGTGCTGGGATTCGGAACCGCTTCGGTGCTTGCGAGCCGCGGGAGAGTCCGGCACGCGGGCACCGGGCTGACTTTGCGTGGCCTGATCCCTCCTTGTCCACAGTACACCTCGCCAGAGCAGGCACTGGGCAAGGCTCCACAGTCTTTGGACGCTCGCTCCGACCTCTATTCCCTTGGTGTTCTGATGCATCAGATGCTGACCGGCCGGTTGCCCTTCTGGCAGACGGCTGGGGATGGGGGGAGTCCGAGTGTCAACGGAGAGGCTGACCTTGCACCTCTGGTATCGCACCTGGAGGATGCGCCGTTGCCGGTTTCGGTCGGGGGCCGGGCGGAGCCCCCGGCGCCGCTGGTCGAGTTGGTGGCGCAGCTTCTTGAGAAACGGCCGGAGTTGCGGCCTGCGACTGCTAGCGCTGTCATCGAGAAGATCCGGCTTGCTGAAGACCGGATCGCGGCTCGCGCCATTCTCGGAGTGCGTGAACCAGCGAAGCCTCGCGCCGCGAGCCCGGTGCGGGATGACGCCGAGCAAGCGGCCTCCACTCCCCTGGCTCGGGCCGAGGCGGGTGGAAGGACGGAACTGCCTTCCTTGCCCGCCGTCGCCGCGCAGCCAGCCACACTCAAAATCTCCGAGCCTTCAGCGGGTCTTGCGGCGGCTGCCCCGCCCAGCGCGAGTGCGCCTCCGCAGGTGGCCGTGCCTCAACAACCGACCGGGCCCGCCGGGGAGTTGGCCGCGGCTTCGGCGGCTGCCAAGGTGCCAGTCAGCAGACCGTCTGCCCGGCGCGACTCAACCTCGGTGCTGTTCAAGGCCCAGCCGCCGGAGCCAACCCACTGGGGCCGCTGGGTTCTGGCGAGTCTTTCAGTCCTGGTCGTGGCCGCCGGCGTATGGTTCTTCCTTACCCGGGGACGAACCCAGTGGCTTGGCTCTGGCCCATTGAGCCCGATCAAGTCGGATGAGCTGCGCACGGTGGAGGGAGCGAACGCGGAGGAGAGCTCGTCCTCCGCGTCCAAATCATCTTCGGCAAGCCAGCCGGCCGCGAGCAGCGCTGCCGGCAGCACGAGCGGTGCGCAGAACCCGGTAGGGATTGGGTCTCAAGGATCTGCTCCGAGTGCGCCGCAGCCGTCCACGCCCAATCTGACTGCTGGGGAGTCTTCGGCCGGTGCCTCGGGCGGATTGCCGTCAGCCGCGAAACGCCGGCCGGTCGCTATGACGCCGGGTGGCGGCAAGCCCGCCGTCAGTCCGCAAGAGGTTGCGGCCGAGGTCAAGCGCGCTGTGTCCGCGGGGGACGTCTTTTTTGAATTAGGGCAGTACGATCTCGCCATTCAAGCGTATGAGGGCCCGCTGAAGCTCGATCCCGATAATGGCCAGCTGCGCGCCCGGATCCAGCGGGCGCAAAGCGCCAAAAGCGCCGAGCAGGAATACCTGGAGCAGCAGTAAGCGGCGGCCGGCCAGTCTCAGTTGACCCTCGCGGCGGCATCCGCCTAGGGGCTCGAGCTGCCAGCCCAACGCTCCTAATCTAATGGCTGGGCTCGAGCGGCGGAGCGTCAGATGGTGTACCCGGAGTCGTGGCCGGGCGAGCGTCTGGAGTGGAGACTCCCTGCTGGTCCATGCGGTGGGAGTCTCCCCCTTGGCCGCTCATCGGGGTGCTCGAGGCGACTTCCCACTGTCCGCTCTCGAACTTCAGGTCGTAGCGAACCTCAACAAAGAGCTGCTCAGATTGTTTGCTCTGGAACTTGACCAGCGCGTTGGCGGTGTCGTCCTTGAAGTCCACGCTCTCGAACACGGTGTCGAAATTCGCCGAGATCAGGCTCCTGTTCTGACGGAGATGATCCTGAACGGCCTGCTCCACGGCCTTTCTGGAATGCGCCCCCCAATGCTCCTTCCAGATTCCGCAGGCTCCGACAAAGGTTGCCGCCGCCAAGCAGATTATCGTCCGAGTTCGGGATAGCTGTGAGTTTAGCATCGGAATCTCTCACCGTATCTGAAGCCAGGGACGTTGTCAAAGGCCGGCAGCCAAGAGGGCGCCAGGCCCCGTGAGGCCGAAGCAGTCTGCTGATCGCTCCGGGACCCGTCGAATCCCGCCGCTCCCGCGCTGGGCTTGCTCACAAGAAGGAAGAGCGTCAGAATAAAGGCTGATGGCGAGCTCCGATCTGACGTCTTTACAGCTCTCGATGGACCGGCCGGCACCGGGGGACGCTCGGCCGTCTCTGCCACGGCTCCCTCGCCTCTTCTCCAGCCTCAGCTTTCGAGCGCGCCTGGCGCTGGTGATGTTCCTGACCATGGCGTGCACCAGTGCGGTGCTGGTGATCACTTATGTGCGCCAGGAGAGTCGCGTCAAGGCATATGTCACCGGCATCACTTCTAATCTGGTCACCATCAGCCAGGTAGCTCAGTATGAGCAACAGATTCCCGCCAACGGCGATCCAAAACTCGCCCTGCAAGCCATCACGGAGGCGCTGCACAAGGCGGGACTCAAGGTAGACGCCACTTCACCGAGCGGCGAAGTGGTGGCCAGCACCGATCCCAAGCAGCTCAAGAAAAAAATCAACCTGCACCTGAAGAAAAGAGCCGTGAAGGAGGATCCCTTTCACATCTCGGCCAGTCTGCCGGACGTCGACATCGATACTGGCGTGCAGACCACCTATTCGGTCGAGTTCCCGGTGGTGCGCGACCAGAAGGTGCTGGGGTATATCGTGCTGCACGGCGTCGGCGACGAGGTGGATCAGCTTCTGCGCCACACGGACATGGTACGGTCGGTGTGGATCATCATTACCCTGCTGGCGGGCCTGTTCTTCGTCGTCTTCCTGGCTTTCAGCTTCACGCGACCCATCAATACGCTGGTCAACGGGGCCAACCAGGTGGCTCAGGGCAATCTCTACGTAACCTTGCCCGAAGCTGGTTCCGACGAGATGGGGCGTCTGGCCCGGACCTTCAACGAGATGACTCAGAAGCTGCGCGAAAGCCGTCAGCTGCAGGAACGCCTCAATGAGGCCGAGAAGCTTTCCTTGTTGGGCCGCTTCGCCGGTACGATCGCTCATGAGGTGCGGAACTCGCTGAACTTCATCAACCTCAGCATTGATCAGATCCGCGCCAAGTACCTGGGAGCCGAACAAATGGAAGGCGCCATGAAACGTGAGATCGAGCGCAATCTGGCCCGCGTCAAGGATGAGGTGGCACGTCTCAACCACCTGGTGAATGGCTTCTTGGCGGCGGGACGGCAGTCACCGCCGCAGTTCGCGCCTTGTGACCTCGGCGCCTCGGTCGAGGAAGCCATAGCGATCGTGGAAAAGCAGGCTCACGCCCAGGGCATCTCGATTACCCTTGACCTGCCTTCTGATCTCCCGACTCTTCTGGCCGATCCTGCCCAGATGAAGACCTGCTTTATGAACATTCTCACCAATGCGGTGCAGGCCATGCCCCAGGGCGGCCGGATTCACGTCTCGGCTGCGCTGCTAGCGAAGAACGGGAATCCGGAGCGGCTCCAGTTCCGCTTCGCCGACACCGGTCCCGGCATCCCGCGGTTCGATCGGGAGAAGATCTTCGCGCCTTATTTCTCGACGAAGGCCACCGGCTTTGGATTGGGTCTGGCCATCACGAGGAAAATTGTAGAGGATCATGGCGGCAGCATTTTCGTCGCCGACCATGCATCGCCAGGCACCGTTATGGTGGTGGACCTGCCCGTTCAAAGCCAACGTCTGCAGTCTGAAGCCAGGAGCGCCGACGCCATGGCGGCGCGGTAACGCGGGCCAGAGAACAGGAAGCCCGAAACCACGATGCCCGACTCATCGATCTTGATTGTCGACGACGAACAGCGCCAGCGGGAGATCTACCGCGATATCCTTGACGGCGAGGGCTACGGCGCTGAAACGGCTTCGAGCGGCGAAGCGGCGCTGCGCCTGCTTAGCCAGAAGCGCTTCGATCTGGTCATCACCGACTTGAATCTCACCGGCATGTCGGGGGTCGATCTGCTGGGCGCCATTGTTCAAGCCGACCCCACCGTGGTCGTGGTGCTGATCACCGGCTATCCATCGATCCAATCGGCCATCGAAGCGACCAAGAAGGGCGTTCACGCCTATCTCGAAAAGCCGGTTGACCGCGAGCGGCTGTTGAGCGTCGTGGACGAAATCTTCCAGCACCTGGCTTCATTGCGCCAGACGATCATCGGCGATTCGCCTGCCACCAAGAGCATGCTGCGCCTGATCCTGAAGGTCGCGCCGACTTTGCACACCGTCCTGATCCTGGGCGAAAGCGGAACGGGCAAGGAGTTGGTGGCCCGCGAGATCCACAAACACAGCCCCCGGCACGACCAGCCTTTCCTCGCAGTCAACTGTGCCGCGCTAACGGAGACGCTCCTGGAGAGTGAGCTTTTCGGCCACGAGAAGGGCGCTTTCACCGACGCGCACGCTCAGAAGAAGGGCCTCTTCGAACGCGCTCATCGCTCGACCCTCTTTCTGGATGAGATCGGCGACACCACGTTGGCCCTGCAGGCCAAGATTCTGCGCGCTTTGCAGGAGCGGGAGATCCTCCGGGTGGGTGGTACGGAACCCATTAAGGTGGACGTTCGCATCATCGCGGCCACCAATCGCAACCTGGAGCAGATGCTGAAGGAGGGCAAGTTCCGCGAGGACCTTTACTACCGGCTCAAAGTCATACCTATCGTCTGCCCGCCGCTGCGCGAGCGCCGGGAGGACATCGAGGCGCTGGCCATGTTCTTTATGCGGCGCGCGGCTCTTACTTCCGGGCGCAAGCTCAGCGGAGTTTCGCCCGAGGCCCTGGAAGCTCTCGAGAACTGCCGCTGGCCGGGAAATATCCGGCAGCTCGAATGGGCTATCGAACGCGCCGTGCTCCTGGGCGAAACAGATCAGATCGAGCTTGAGGACCTGCCGCCGGAGATTCTGGAAGGCACTCCCGCGCCGGCGCCTGTGACGGCGACGGCCGGCGCCGCTGCTGCACCCGCCCGCGAGCCTCGGCCGGAACCCATCATTCTCGAAGCCTCTTGGGAAGAGCATGAAAAGGCCAAGATCCTCGAGGCGCTTCAGCGCACCAACTGGAATATCACCCGCGCCGCGCAATTGCTCGGGATGACCTTCCGGACCCTCCAGTACCGTCTGGAGAAGTTTGAGATCAAGAGGCCATGAGAGCTGGAGTGACGAGTTCTGATGGCTGCTCCGTAGCTAAAGCAGGAGCTTTGAGGAGGCGTTGAGTGTCGGAGTGGAGGCAGCCGTTCCCACGGACCTTGGCTGCTCGTCGAGCCGAGCTGCAGGTCGCCCGTGAGCGGTTGGCTGAGGAACTGGAAGCTGTGCGCAGCGGCGTGAAGCTTTCGGCCAGCGGCGTTGTCCCGGCCGCTGACGAGAACCAGGGGCGAGCCGCGGAAGCTCAGAGTGGCCATTGGTCCGTGGCGGAGGTGGTGTATCACCTCCATCTGTCCGAGTCTTCTATTGCGCGCCTGCTGCGCAAAATGCTGGCCTCGAGTGAGCGCAGAGAAGTGGCCAGCGACGACCGGCTGCTCGAAGAGTGGGAGCGGATCCGAACCCTGGTCGGATCGCGCGTTAAGAAGGTCCAGGCGCCGGAGCGAGTGGTTCCCAACGACGCGCCGCCCCTCGAACAGTCGCTCGACCTGCTGGCCGAATCGCGCTGGTTGCTTCTCGAGGTTCTGGACGGCGCGGCCGACCAGGACCTCAGGTCGATCTATGCCCCGCATCCGCTGCGGGGTCTGGGCAGCCTGGCCGGCTCCAGTTGGTTAAGCGTGATTGCCCTCCACGAGTGGCGCCACGCCGACCAGATCCGCGAGTTGTACGCCGGCTCGCCCGTCCGCTAGGCGCCCGCTCCCTTGGCGATCGGCGCGTCCACCAGGTTGCCCCACTCGGTCCAGCTGCCGTCGTAATTCCGCACGTTCTCGAAGCCCAGCAGGTATCTCAGAACAAACCAGGTGTGAGAGCTGCGTTCGCCGATACGGCAGTAGGCGATCGTCTCCCGGCGCGGATCGACTCCGGCATAAAGTTGAACCAGATCGTCGTAAGACTTGAAGGTGCCGTCTTCGTTGGCCGCCTTGGCCCAGGGCACGTTGAGGGCTCCAGGGATGTGCCCGCCGCGCTGCGCCGTTTCCGTCATGCCCGGCGGCGCGATCACCTTGCCAGTGAACTCGTCAGGCGAGCGCACGTCCACCAGATTGATCGCCTGGCTGTCGATTGCCCGGAACACCAAGTCGCGTTTTGCCCGCACCGAGTCATTCGGGTCGCTCGCCTTGTAGTCGGTAGGCGCGAAACTCGGCGCCTCCGTGGTGAAAGGGCGTCCTTCGAGCTCCCACTTCTTGCGGCCCCCGTTCATCAGTTTCAGGTCGGGGTGGCCATAATACCTGAGCTGCCACAGGGCATAGGCCGCAAACCAGTTGTTGTTGTCACCGTAGAGCACCACGGTGGTATCGCGTCCGATACCCGACTGGCTGAGCAGTTCTTCCAATTGCGATTTGGTGAGCAGATCGCGCCGGACGCTGTCCTGGAGCTGTGAGGTCCAGTTCCAGGCGATGGCATTTGCGATGTGCCCTTTTTCATAGGCTGTGGTGTCGACGTCCACTTCGACTAGCCGTACGTTGGGATCGGTGGTGTGGGCCGCTACCCACTCCGTGCTCACCAGGACTTCGGGATGTTTGTAGTCACCCATACAACTCCTCCTCTGATCGCTTTGCGTAAGATTAAAAAACCGAGAGCGGGACCCTGCCAGGTGGGCAGGGTTCAACAGCAGCAACAAGGGACAGCCTGACACATGTCAAGGCGGAGCGCCGTCGTTGAGACAAACTTCATAGCGTTACCATACCACCATCAGCACGTGGGCTGCAACCAAGATAAGCACGGCGGGACAGCGGGTACGCACTACACCCTGCCAGTCGATCGGGCCAACTTTACCATTCGATTAAAGCCTTGACGATTCTCGATCCCATCGCAACCCACTGCGGAAGCGCTTCGGCCACGGTGTCGGACGAAGCCCGCTGCGTGATCCAGCGGAGAACGTCGATCTGGCCCGCTTCCAGCAGGTGGATAATGTGTCGAAAGTCTTTGCCGGTGGAATTCCGGCTGCTGATCAAGGTCATTTCTCGCTGATGGAAGTCGGGATCATGAAAGGTTACGTCGCCGCGAAACAGGCCGACGAAGATCAGTCTGCCGCCGTGGCTGACATAGCGAAACGAGCTACGCATCGACTCCGCATTGCCGGTGCAGTCGAAGACAGCCGTAGGTAAGTCACCATCGAGCAGTTCCTCGAGTTGCGGTAGCAGCTCACGACCCGCGTCGAGGCAGCGTGGCGCCTGCAGGACCTGCCGGCAGAAGTTGAGGCGTTCTGCGCTGACGTCGAACGCGATCACTTTCGCGCCCGCTTGCCGCGCGGACTCGGCCACCGAGAGCCCGATGGGTCCCATGCCGACGATGAGCGCCTGCTGTCCGGGCTCTAAGGCCGCCCGGCTCACTGCGTGAGCCCCGATTCCAAGGGTCTCGACCAGGGCGAGTTGATCCAGGTTCAGCACCTCGGACTTGTGTAGCTTGGCGACTGGGACGATCAGGCGGTCGCACATGCCCCCATCCGTGTGCACGCCCAGCACTTTCAGGTAGCGGCAACAATTGGTCTTTCCCTGGCGGCAGGCGATACAGTGGCCGCAGTTGAGATAGGGCTCGACCGCACAACGGTCGCCTTCCTTCAGACCGAGGCTGTTCTCGCCGACCGCCACGATCTCGACGCCGAGCTCATGCCCCAGTATCCGCGGATACTGGAAGAACGGCTGATGGCCGCGAAAGGCGTGATAGTCCGTGCCGCAGACGCCTACCCTTCGAACCCGAACACAGGCCTCATCCCGTCCTGGTCCAGGCGGCATGGGTCTCTCCGCCTGGCGGAATTCCCCCGGTTTTTCAAGTACCGCGGCTCTCATGCGATCACGCTAGTGTCCTGTCCCACTCAATTAGTAAGCCAGCGCCTTTATTAGGCATCCGCCGACGTTTCCAGCCTCCCGAAACCGCCTTTACCCTTCTTTTTCAACATGTTGACGGGATAAGTCTTGTAACTCGCTTCTTTTCAGTAACCTGACGGGATCGCAGTGGATCGAAAAATCTCCGTCCTTTATTATCAATAGGTTGACGGGTTCGTTCGTATATTTTGAAGATCGCCTTTTGCCCCACTCGCTTGCCAAACCCAAACCGGGCGAAGCTGAGCTCCGGGGGCTCCGCCGGTTTTCGCCTTTCAAGCTGCCCCAAGCCTGCGTAATGTACCATAGTGATATCTACCATACAACAATAGGGTTTGGCGTGTCAAACTGCTGCGCTCGCTCCGACCGCCGGCTTTCATGCCAGGAGCTGATCAACGATCTCGCCGTGAACATCGGTCAACCGAAAGTTCCTGCCTTGGAACTTGAAGGTCAGCTTCGTGTGATCGATGCCGAGCGTTTTCAGCATGGTGGCGTGCATGTCGTGAACGTGAACGCCGTCCTTGACGATGTTGTAGCAATAATCGTCGGTCTCGCCGTAGCTTAGACCCGGCTTGAAGCCGCCGCCCGCCAGCCACATCGTGAAGCAGCGCGGGTGGTGATCGCGCCCGTAATCAGTCTGGGTCAGGCGGCCCTGGCAGTAGACCGTGCGCCCGAATTCGCCGCCCCAGACCACCAGAGTGTCTTCCAGCATGCCGCGCGCTTTCAGGTCCTGGACGAGCGCCGCCGCGGCCTGGTCTGTCGCCTTACATTGCTTGGCGAGGCCCTCAGGAAGGCCGGTGTGATGGTCCCAGTCGCGGTGGAAGAGCTGGATGAACCGGACCCCACGCTCCGCCAGACGCCGCGCCAGTAGGCAGTTGGCCGCAAACGTACCCGGCTTCTTGGACTCCTCACCGTAGAGTTGGAACACGTGCTCGGGCTCCTTGGAAAGATCAACTAGGTCAGGGACTGAGGCTTGCATCCGGAAAGCCATTTCGTATTGCGCGATTCGGGTTGAGATCTCCGGGTCGCCGAAGTCCTGGAAGGCCATGCCATTCAGCTTGGCCAACGAATCGAGGTACAGCCGGCGGTCCTCCTTGTCGAAGCCGGCAGGGTCGGTAAGGTAGAGGACCGGGTCGCCCGAGGAGCGGAATTTTACGCCCTGATACTGAGTGGGCAAGAAACCGCTTCCCCACAACCGATCATAGAGCGGTTGCCCGGTGGCACCCTGCGTAATGAGGACCACGAAAGCGGGAAGGTCCTTGCTCTCACTGCCCAGCCCGTAGGCCAGCCAGGAGCCGATGCTCGGCCGGCCGGCGATCTGGGCGCCGGTCTGGAAAAAGGTCACCGCCGGATCGTGGTTGATGGCCTCCGTATTCACCGATTTCACGATGCAGAGGTCGTCGGCGATCTTGGCGGTGTGGGGCAATAGTTCGCTGACCCAGGCGCCGGACTGGCCGTATTGGGCGAATTTGAAAATGGAGGGAGCTACCGGCAAGCGGTCCTGGGTCGCCGTCATGCCGGTCAGGCGCTGACCCATACGAATCGAGGCAGGTAACTCCTCGCCGCGCTTCTCCTTCAGTGCCGGTTTGTAGTCGAACAGATCCATTTGCGAGGGCCCGCCTGACTGAAACAGATAGATCACGCGCTTGGCCTTGGGCGCAAAATTCGGAAAGCCCGGCAGGCCGGGAAAGGGACGGTCGCCGGCCACCGGCTTGGGCGTCTGGTCCGCCATCAGATCGCGGCCGAGCAGGGAAGCCAGCACCGCGGTTCCGATACCGGCCGCGTTGAGACCGAAAAAGTGGCGCCGCGTCATACATCGGCAGCGATCTTGGATGGGGTCCATGGCTCACTCCTTGGTGATGGTCTCGTCCAGGTTGAAGATCAGGCTGGCGAGCGCGGTGTATGCCGCCAGCTCCACCGAATTCAGCTTAGGATCGCCCTTCGAGTCACCTGCGGAGAGATAGGTGGCTGCCGTCTGGGGTTTGGCTTGATAGCGCTGTTTGAATTGAGCCAGCGTGTCGAGCAGAACAGCCCGCTCCTGCGGCTTCGGCGCACGCGCCAGCGCGAGGCGGAAGGCAAAATCGATGCGCTGCTCGGGCGTCGAGCCGCCCTGGGTCATCATCCGTTCGGCGAACTTGCGCGAGGCCTCGACGTAGGTGACGTCGTTCATCAGGTCCAACGCCTGCAAGGGGGTGTTGGTCCGATTGGCCCGCACGATGCACGTCTCGCGGCTGGCGGCGTCGAAAGTCACCATGGCGGGCGGAGCTACCGTTCGCTTCCAAAATGTATATAAGCTGCGCCGATAGAGGGCAGCGCCCTCATCCTGCTTGTAACTGTCGCCGAAGGAAACTTCCTCCCAGAGCCCGGGCGGTTGGTAGGGCTTCACCGGCGGGCCGCCCACTTTTTCGACGAGGAGCCCGGAGATGTCGAGCGCCTGGTCGCGAATCACTTGGGCCGGTAGCCGGAAGCGCGGTCCCCGGGCCAGCAGGCGATTTTCCGGGTCCCGCTCCAGCAAGGCGGGCGTGACTCGCGATGACTGGCGGTAGGTGGCGCTCATGACCATTGTCTTCAGGATAGCCTTCATGTCCCAGCCGCTGTCCATGAACCGGGTGGCAAGGTAATCGAGTACGTCCTGGTACATCGGCCACTCGCCCTGCGAGCCAAAGTCGTCCACCGTCTTGACCAGGCCCACGCCGAAGAGCATCTGCCAGAAGCGGTTGACCGCGACCCGCGCCGTCAACGGGTTCGACTGGTCGACCAACCACTCGGCCAAGCCCAGCCGGTTGTTGGGGATGCCCGCCGGCATCGGAGGTAGAACATGAGGCAGGCCTGGAGAGACCTTGTCGCCGGGGGCATCGTAAGCGCCACGCTTGAGAATGAAGGCGTCGCGCGGCGGCCCTTCCTTCATCACCATTACGGTGGGAATACCGGCGAAGTACGCGTCGCGATCCCCTTGCGCCTCATCCAGTTGAAGCCTCGCCTGCTGGACCGTATCAGGCGCGTATTGGTCGAGGAAGCAGAAGGTCAGCTTATGGGCTTGGGCGGGGCTCCGTTTGGCAGCTGGCATCGACGAGATCTGCGGCACTGTTTCGATCACCGGCAGTACCGCCGCTTCCTCAGGTGAGAGGGCGCGATTGTAGATCCGCACGTCTTCGATGGAGCCATGGAAGCGGTCTTCGGGACCTTCGCCGGCGCCGATCCGGAACGGCAGCGGGTCGCCTAGCGGCCACGACATTTCGCTGAAAAGCACCTTTGTTTCCTGTGGGATACCGTCGATGTAAAATTTGGCGCCCGACGGCTTGCGCTTCCCGTCGTAGGTGAAGGACACGTGATGCCACTGGTTCAAAGTAAGGGGCGTCGGCGCTTCCAGCCGCATTCCCAGATCGGTCCAGCGCATTGTGAAGTGGTAAGTCAGCTTGCCGTCCCGCAGATAAAGTCCGTAGCCCGATCCTTCGTGCACGTCCTCGACGCTCGACAGGATGGCGCCGTTGGGGGCGGTGGGGTAGATCCAGGCCGCGAAGGTGACAGGGTCCAAGTAGTTGAAGCTTAATACCTTGCCTGCGTTGACGTAGCGCTGGCCGTCAAAGCGAGCTGCCTGGCCGAGCTTGCCAGGACCGTAGGTCAGGGCGGCAACCCCGCCGCCGGCCGCGCCGGCCACCACGGGCCAGCGCGGATCGTCTGGCTTCGCGGCCGGCTCGCCTCCGAAAGGCTGATGGTTGAATGAGTTACGCCGCTGGTAGATACCCGTCGTCTCGCGCAGGTCGCCGTCCAGAGGGAAGTGGAGGATGAGCCCTTCGCTGACGTTCCAGTCCGGTACCTTCGAACTCCTGACCCAACGCTCCCAAGCCTGCTGGCTCTTGGCGATAACCGGCTGCAGCGAGTTCAGATTAGCCTGCCGGGCCGACACTCTGGCATCCAGATCCTTGAGTTTAGCCTCCTCCTCAGGGGTCGGCGCTTTGATATAAGGCTCTTCGTTGCCCCAGTTATAGACAAAGCCCTTCTCGGGCACGTTGTTGAAGTAAGAGAAGAGCTGGTAGTACTCCTTTTGTAAAATCGGGTCAAACTTGTGGTCGTGGCAGCGCGCACAGCCGATGGTCAGGCCCAGCCAGACGCTCGAAGTGGTATCGACTCGATCGACCACGTAGGCCACCCGGAACTCCTCATCGATGATGCCGCCTTCAGCGCTGGTGCGATGATTACGATTGAAGCCGGTGGCGATCACCTGGTCGCGGGTCGCACGGGGCAGCATGTCCCCTGCAAGCTGTTGAATCGTAAACTGGTTAAATGGCATGTTGCGGTTGAAGGCGTCGATCACCCAGTCGCGCCAGCGCCACATGCTGCGCACGCCATCGCTTTGATAGCCGTTCGTGTCGGCATAGCGGGCGGCGTCAAGCCACTGCCAGGCCATGTTCTCCCCGTAGCGGGGCGAGGCCAGCAGGCGGTCTACGACCTTCTCATAGGCGTCCGGGGAGCGATCGCTCAGGAAGGCGTCGACCTCGGCGGGCGCAGGTGGAAGACCGGTGAGGTCGAGGGTAACGCGCCGGATCAAGGTAGCGCGATCGGCTTCTGGCGAAGGCGTCAAACCCTCGTGCTCAAGGTGCGCTAATACATAGTAATCAATTGGGTTGCGAGGCCAGTCCTTGTGGGCAACCACCGGCTGGGGAGCGATCTTGGGGGGGATAAACGACCAGTGTTTTTCCCACTTCGCCCCCTGCTCGATCCAGCGCCGGATCAGTTCGATTTCGCGGTCCGGCAGCTTGGCGTAACCCATGTAGGCCGGGGGCATGCGGAAGGCCTGGTTGTCGGAGCTGATGCGCTGGAACATCACGCTCTTCGACGGGTCTCCGCGCACGATGGCGAAGCCGCCGCTGTTGAGAGGGGTGAAGGCGCCCTCCTCGCTGTCGAAGTGCATGTTGGTCTTGCGATTAGCTTTATCAGGCCCGTGGCAGGTATAGCAGCGGTCGGAGAGGATGGGCCGGATGTCCCGGTTGAACTCGACGGCACCCTGACCGTTCTCCTGGGCCAGGCAGATGGCGTTAACGCACACGGCCAGCAGCGCGACCCCAAGCCCGGTTTGGCGAAAACACTCCGTCATCGCCGTTAACTCGATAAGCGTTGGTCAGTCTATCCCTTTGGGACGGTGCGGTGCAAGGTCCGTTTGCGGGTGTTTGTCAGGATCTGGCGGCTCGTCTTGCCGCCTCTAACTATTTCACCCCGGTGAGCTTGAAGGTGTACGCCTCACTGGTCGAGGTCAGATCCTTCTCAGAGGGTGAGGGCACCTCGATATGCATCCTGCCGCCGGAGATGCGCCACTTCACCGGCTGGGTCGAGCCGAGAAGTGTAACTGTTGCTGCTGATTCGGGTTGCGGCACCGCCAGGACCAGCTCCTGACCCGGCCAGGATTCGGCAATGGCGTAGACCGCGGCGCCTTTGCTCGTATATCTAACGTCTCCCTCCGACGGCTCCCGCCAGGGGTGAGTGCCGTAAATCGCTTCTCCGTTTACCTTTAGCCAATCCCCGATCTGCACCAGCCGCTCCTGCATGATCACCGGGATCCGCCCGTCCGCCGTCGGTCCGATGTCGAGCAGCAGGTTCCCGCCCCGAGCTACCGTATCGACCAGGAGATGGATCAGTTCGGCGGACGACTTGTAGTCCTCAAGTCCTTCCACTCTGTTGTAACCAAAAGACTTGCCAATGCCCTGGCACTCTTCCCACTTGTGACCGGCCCCCAGCGGAACGCCCGACTTGGTGAAACCGGCGTACTCCGAAGTGTAGAATCCGCCATCGGTTTCCCGCGTTTCCTTGCCCCAGCGGTCGTTGACCGCGATTTCGTCGCGGACGGATGATTCATTGAAAAGCCAGGCCAGAAAATCGGTGGATTTCCAGACCGAACTCGGTTGCTCCCACTCGCCGTCGGTCCACAGCAGCGAGGGGTGATAGCGCTCCACCAGGTCTTTCATCTGGGGTAGCATGTGATCGCTTACATAGTGTTCCTTATCATGAAGATAGAGCGGGTTGTACCACTCGTAGAGGGAGTAATAGAACCCCATCTTGATCCCGTGCGCCGCCACCGCCTTCGACAGATCGCCGGCCAGGTCGCGGTGCGGTCCGACGTCCATGGCGTTCCAATTCCAGCTCGCCGGGCAAGGCCATAAACAGAAGCCCTCGTGATGCTTAGAGGTCAGGACGACGTAGCGCGCTCCGGCGCGCTGGAACAGCTCGCCCCACTGGTCGGGGTCGTACAGTTCCGCCTTAAACTGGTCTGTAAAGTCTTGATACTGAAAGGCTGCGCCGTAATGCTTGAGGTGAAAGGCCCAGGTGGGACCCTCCTTATTCTGCATATGGTTCCAGTACCACTCGGCATAGGTCTCCCCGATCTTGCTGTGCGGGTCGGCAAAGGCCGGCACGGAGTAGACGCCCCAGTGAATAAAGATGCCGAACTTGGCGTCGTCAAACCAGGGCGGCGTCGGCCGCTTGTTCAAGGACTCCCAGTTTGCCTCGTAGTGAACCGATTGAGCCGCAATGACTTGGGGAAGCGCGCAGAGGATCAGAAGGCAAGCGATACGATTTTTGAACATAGCACGCAGATTCTATCACGCGAAGTCAACACGGTCCGCCCATCCTGCTGTTATCCTACAGAAACAGGCTGTCATCCCCGCGAAGGCGGGGATCCAGGCTTCCAGCTTTCGATTCATAATAATAGACTTACGCTGATGGATTCCCGCTGCCGCGGGAATGACGTTGTACAGGAGCCAGGCGGCGCACCGGGCCCTTCCCCCCGCGCATCTCATTGCCATGGCCTCAGACAAGAAGCCCGACAAGCCGGCCAACCCCGTTCGCCTACGCGAGCTCTGGCCGGACCTTTGGGTCTTTATCCGGCCCCGCCGCTGGCTGCTAGCGTTGGGATTTATCCTGATGGCCATCAATCGGTTAGCAGGACTCGTGCTTCCGGCCTCCTCAAAATATGTGATCGACGACGTCATCGGCAGACATAACCTTAATCTGCTGTTGCCGATCGTGACTATCGTGATTGGGGCGACCCTGGTGCAGGGCGCCACCGATTATGCCCTCACCCAACTGCTCTCCAAGGAAGCGTGGAGGCTGATCACCGAGCTGCGCGTGCGGCTGCAGCGGCACATCGGACGGCTGCCCATTGCCTACTACGACGCCACCAAGACGGGCGCCCTGGTGTCCCGTATCATGAACGATGTGGAGGGCTTACGGAACCTGATCGGCACCGGCCTGGTGCAGTTCGTGGGCGGCGTCCTGACCGCGGTGCTGGCCTTCGTGATCCTTCTCCGCATCAGCGCCCTCATGACCGGCGTAGCGGCGGCTATCCTGTTGATTTTCGGCGTGTTGATGCGTTACGCCTTCAAGTTCATCCGGCCGATCTTCAGGGCCCGGCCCAAGATCAACGCCGAGGTCACCGGGCGGCTGACGGAGTCGCTATCGGGTGTGCGGGTGGTGAAGGGATACCACGCCGAGGAGCGCGAGGCCGGCGTCTTCGCGGATGGCGTTAAGCGATTGCTGGATAATGTTTTAAAGACGCTCACGGCCACCTCGCTGATGAGCCTTTCGGCCACCACCCTGCTCGGGCTGGTGAGCGCCCTGATCATGCTGCTGGGCGCGCGCCGCATCGTGGGCGGCGCCATGACCCTAGGGTCGCTGGCGGAGTTCACCATCTTTCTTGGCATGCTGGTGGCCCCGGTGGGCCAGGTGGTGAACATCGGTACCCAGTTGACTGAGGCCATCGCCGGGCTCGAGCGCATGCGCGAGGTGCTGGCCGAGCGTCCGGAGGATGAAGATCCGTCCCGCAATCAAGAGGTTAGGAAGATTGGGGGCGAGGTCGAGTTTGAAGACGTGAGCTTTGCCTATGAGCCGGGTAAGCCCGTGCTCAACCACGTCAGCTTTCTCTCCCTGCCCGGAACCGTGACGGCGCTGGTGGGACCTTCGGGCGCCGGCAAGTCGACCTTGATTGGCTTGGTGGCTGCCTTTTATGTGCCGACCGAGGGCACGGTTCGGGTGGACGGCGTGGACCTGCGCACCGCCCGGCTCGACTCCTACCGCAAGCAACTCGGCGTGGTGCTGCAAGATACGTTTCTTTTCGACGGCACCATCCGCGAGAACGTGGCCTTCTCCCGGCCCGACGCCAGCGAGGCGCAGATCCTGGCCGCCTGCCGCATCGCCCGGGTGGACGAATTCGCCGAACGCTTTGAGCTGAAATACGATACGGTGGTCGGCGAGCGCGGCGTCAAGCTCTCGGGGGGGCAGAAGCAGCGTGTGTCGATCGCGCGGGCTATTCTGGCCGACCCGCGCATCCTGATCCTGGACGAGGCCACCTCGAGCCTCGATTCTGAGTCGGAAGCCCTTATTCAAGAAGGGCTTGCCTACCTCATGGAGGGACGCACCACCTTCGTGATCGCCCACCGCCTCTCCACCGTGCGCCGGGCCGACCAGATCCTGGTGATCGAGAACGGGCGCATCATCGAGCGCGGCACTCACGAGACCCTCTACGCCCTGGGGGGCCGCTACTGGGAGCTCTACACCCGGCAGCATGGTATTGAATCGAATAGGCTTATCGTTCCAGGGGAGCGCGAGCCCGCCGAGAGGGAAGAAGCCGGGACGCTGCCGGATCGCAGAAACGGCAGCGATGGAGAGGGAATGGTCGATCCGGTGCGGCTGCTGCGAGGGCAGGGAGCGTGAAGAGGCAAGAGGCAAGAGGCAAGAGGAAAACCCCTCCCCATAACATCTTATAACGTCAACAGTGATAGATGGTTACGAGGATCTTGAGAGGGCTTCGCCGGCGGCAGTCTGTCACTTGTTACTTCGCGTTGGACATGAGCCTCAACCGATGGCACAATAGGTCAGGTGGTCGGCTGGGCCTTGGCCCTTGCCTATTGGCTGATTGCCAGGCCGCTTACCACTTGTTACTAGCCACTTCTGCCGATCGGGGCGTGGCGCAGCCTGGTAGCGCGCTTGCCTTGGGCGCAAGAGGTCCCCGGTTCGAATCCGGGCGCCCCGACCAACAATCTTTTCAATCAATAACATAGCAGCGTATTGGCTCGCTGATGGCCCCGCCTGGCCTGGTTCTCCGCTTCGGCCCCGCTGCACGGCGGCCGGTTCTCACCACCCCATCCCACGCGCCTGGCTTGACTCAAATTTAATTTTATAGTTAACAGCTATTCTAAAGAGCTTATGGCGACGTCTCCGAAGTCAAAAGTGTACATAGATTGCACAGATTTTGGCTTTCTTCGATTTTTTGCCGGCTCACATGCTTTCAAAGAGATAAATTTCAGGGACAATTTGCTTTCAAAGACTTAACACGAAGGCCAAGTAAACCGGAGTGGGAAGGCGAAACTAGAGCCCGACGCGAGCGGCTCTTGAGTAAGGGTTCCCGAACAGTCTGCCGAACCGGGAACGCATGCTACGGAGCGCCGGGTCGCGACGCCCCAGGAACCGGCCGGGCGACTGGCGAGGGGTGACGCAGGATTGACAACCGGCGCCCGCCTGTTATACCCAATCAGCGAGTCGTGCTAAGTGGTGCGAAGTCGTAACCATGCGAAGCACCAAGACCATCTTTATACCCCTGGCTCCGGAGCAGTTCAAGCGGGCCCTGACCTTATCGAGGCTTTGTCAATCGAGGCACTCGGACACCACCACTGAAGGCTGGCTGGCGTCGAGAGTATGGTCTCCACCACCGGCCGAGTTCGAACTGGGCGCCGCTCGTTCGGCCGTGATGCCCCGAAATCCATGTTTTCGGGCCAGACCCCTCTCACTAACCTGTGTTAGAACGAGAAATCCTGGGAACAGCCCGTTGCGTCGGCACCTGACGGGTGCTAGTTGACGTTTGGCCGCGCCCGTGCCGGGAATCGTGATCTAATCTAGGCAGCAAGCTAAGCGGGGCAAGAGCACTCGATTCAGGTGCCCGTCCCCGACAAGCAGCACGGGCTGGAGGTAACTGTGGCTGATGAGCGTCTCTCCCGCCGCGATTTCATCCTTACTTCTTCGTCCGCTGTCGGATTAGTGATAGCGGGCCAAAACTCTCCCCTAACGCAGGCGATGCCTGTACAGCAAGAGGATCCTACGGGGCCTGAGTCTTGGCCGCGAATTCTCGAGACGGGCTGGAGCATTCCGGCTTGCGCCTGGCACCGGCCACTGGGCAGTCTTCCCGAGATCGAGCTGTTGCCCGACCCCGATAATGCCTTGAACACCCTGACGCGAACGAAGAAGGGTATTCCCCTGGGTGGGATTGGTGCGGGGAATTTCATGTATAACCTCTGCGGCTCATTCGGCCCGTGGCACTTGAAATTAGGACGATATGAAGAAAGATTCCTCCCGCAGGCCGCTTTTCATATTCGAGAGGATATAGAAGGGGGCGCTACGACGGTGCAGACCCTCGCCACCGAAGATGTGCTTCCGGCTTGGCCACGGCTTAAGCCTGGTGCAGGCGACTATTATGCCTTGTTTCCGCGAGGCTGGTGCACCTTTAAGCCGTTCGTCACCAGTGTTTCCCTGCAGTTTTTCAGCCCGGTCATCAAAGACAATTACCGTGAAACGTCTCTGTCCGCAGCAGTCTTTCTCTTCAGGATCGAGAATCGCGCGCGGACCCCGGCGAAGGTCTCGGTCATGTTCACTTTTCCCAACGCTCCTTATACTGGGCCGCAAAACCTCCCCGCGATGGACAAGCTGATCGCGTCGATGCGAGCCAGGTCTTCCGAACGCGCCCGCCAGGGGCTCAGCAACGAGCTGACGCAAGATGCAAGCAATGGGATCACTGGGATCTTAATGAGGGCCCATGACCCATCGAACCCGCCCGAGACCGAGAACACCGAATGGTGCATTGCGACGAGCAGCCCGGCGTCTTTCGTCACCGCCTGGGACGGAGGCGGAGACGGGTCTGACGTGTGGAAGGACTTCGCCGCCGACGGGAAGCTTGACAACCAACAACTCAGCTCACCCAGCACACTACCCTCGGGAGCACTGTGCGTGGAGGCGCAGGCTGCGCCCGGCGCGGCCGTGATCGTGCCGTTTGTGCTCACCTGGTATTTTCCGCAAGTTGAATTTGAGCCGGGAACCCGCTGGTGGCGTCGTTACGCTGAATTCTTTCCGCCAAACGCGGGACAGGCATCTGAGATCGCCAAGCAGGCGCTGCTGAACCGGGAGGCTTGGCTGAAAGCGGTCGAGGCCTGGCAGGAGCCTCTCATCAGCAGTCCGGTTCATCCCGAATGGCTGAAGCAGTGTGCTTTGAATGAACTGTACTACGCCACCTTTGGAGGATCCTTCTGGGAGAACGGGTGCATCACTAAGCCAAAGAGGTTCGGTAACCGGCCTGGACAACATCTCACATTTGTTATGGAGTGCCAGGAATACCGATTTGCGGAATCGTTTGACGTGCGGCATCACGCCGCCCGCAGTAATCGTGACCTTTGGCCTGAGAACGAACGTGATATGCTGCTGCTGTTCTCCGATTTTATCCTTGACACCCCTGACGGCAGTTGCCCCCACGACGCCGGCGGCGTGGATAATGACCCTCTTTTCGCCTACGACGGCTACGGGCGGTACTATAACAACAGTCCGAATGGCATCCATGGGCGGATCACGACGCCATGGTCTGAGCTCTCGCCCAAGTTCATCCTCCAGTCTTATGCCTACTGGCATAAGACCAGAGACGACAGCTTTATCGAAGATGCCTGGCCGGCGTTGGTGCGAAGCTTTAATTACCAGAAGACGACGGATACGGACGGCGACGGCCTAAGCGAGATGAAGAGCTCCGAGTACAAAGACAACAAGATGTTTAATGCCATTCTCTGGCTCGGGGCCTTGGAAGCGCTCACCGCTCTGGCTCAAGCCCGGGGAGAGAAGGGCTTCCTAACGCAGGTCACCTCCGAACTCGACAAGGCAAGGGCTAGCACCGAAAGGGAGTTCTGGAACGAGCAGCTCGGCTACTACCAGTACAACGAACACAACCCTGACATGATGGGCGATGCCATGATCGGGGAGCGCTACGTCGATGTCACGAGCCTTCCGCCGGTACTCAACCCAGCCCGTCTCACATCCCATTATCGACAGCTTTTCAGGCGAGCGGTGCTACCCCTGAAAGATCTGAACGGAGATGGAATCGGCGACATGGGGGTGGCGAACGCGGTCCGACCGGATTCAACTCCGGGAGTCGGCGACAGTGAGTACAGCCACCAGTTTGAAGTCTGGACCGGCGTGAGCTATTGCGCCGCGGCCAACCTCTACCACTGGGGAAAGCGCATTGGCGATGGTGCCCTGCAAGCGGAGGCGCTTCTGGCCGCCTGGGGTGTGTACTACGAAACCTGGAGAAATGATCAAACGGCCTACTGGTTCAGCACCCCCGAAGCCTGGAGACTCGAAGACCCCAAGAAGTGCCGTGCGCTGATGTACCAACGACCGCGAGGAATCTGGGAGTTAGCAATGGAGGTCGGGGATCCGTTTCGAACCTGAGCCGTGAGGAAAGGTCGCCAGCCGCCATTGCGGCTGAGAAGGGCTCGGAGCAGGAATTTGTGAAGCGATGCGAAATCATGCAGTTGCGCAAGACTGTTCGGATGCCAACCGACAACGATTTCATGAAGATTCTGGACTGGTTCAGATACCGGGTCTACCGGCACGGGATCAATGAAGGGTAGAGGAGGCTGACCTAGAAGGGGTTCTGAATTGCTGCCGCGCCGCCTTCCTTGACAGTTTATATCCTACTAGGTTATCTGACTGGGGCGGAGATTTCCAAAAACGAAACCGTTAGATATAAGAAAACAAAGGATCGGGACTTTCAAGCGTGGGGTTGAGTCGAACTGAGAGGGGCCCCTTGGTGCGAAAAGGACGCGCGTCGCGATGGGCGTGGTGGGAGAAGAATGTGAGAGTCCTGGCCTACATACCCGCAGCCCTGTCCTCAATGTTGTTCGTCAGCGGCGGGCGGGCGCTGCAGGCTCAACCGCAGAATGGCACGGCGCTCTGGCAGCCCTACTACGTCGACGTGAGGGCTGCTGAGCAGCATATCTCTCTCGATGGCAACTGGCAATTGGGCTACCGCGATGCGCCCATCGAGAATACGGTGGATCTGGCCACCGAGAAATGGACCCAGGCGGAGGTGCCAACCTCGGTCCAATGGGCGCTCTACCGGGCCGGCGCCTTGCCTTATCCCTACGCTCACCTGAATACACGAAAGTACGCCTGGGTTCCGGACAAGGTCTGGTATTGGCGGCGAGAATTCCAGGTTCCCTCCAACGCGAAGAATGGCTACGTCTTTCTCTGCTTCGACGGGGTGGGATATTACTCAAAGGTCTGGCTGAACGGTACGCTGATTGGGCGTCATGAGGGAATGTTCGGTGGTCCCCACGTCGAAGTCAGCCGCTGGCTGCGCTTCGGCGAGACCAACCAGATCATGGTCGAGGTCCGGGCTGGCAGTTACGGAGTCGAACACTGGGACCCTGACGTGACGGGCAGTGTTATCCTGCCGTGGGGAACCCGAGGCGGCAGCAAGTACGTCACAAGCGCCAGCGACATTGACCCCAAGGAGATCGAACCGCTTGGCATTTGGCAAAGCGTCAGGCTGGAGATCGTTCCCAAGATCCATCTTGCCCGACCTTTCGTGGTCACGGAGAGGGCCACAGCAGCGGAAGCAACCCTGCGGTTGACGGTTGAGGTGCTGGCCAACACCACAGTTACGGACTCCGAACTTCACCCGTGGAAAGAAGCCCAATTAGACACGATCCCTGACTCCTTGCAGCTAGCCGCCGTGAGAGCTGACTTGGCCTTGCAAATCGAAGTGGCGGCCGAGCATTCGCCCGGAACCGTGCTCACCTACAAAGTCCCGCTGCATGTCCACGAGGGCCGGAATTGGGTCACACATCAACTCACGGTTTCGAGCCCGAGGCTGTGGTGGCCGAACGGCATGGGAAACCCCAATCTGTACCGGGTCCGACTGACCCTTATGCGGGACGGTAAGCCTGCCGACCGGCTTCAGTTCGACTACGGCATTCGAACCATCCAGACTGTGCGAACGCCGGGACCGCAAACTCAGGACCGTTGGAGCAACTGGCAGTTTATTGTCAACGGCCGCCCGCTCTTCATGAAAGGCATCAACTGGGCTTGGCCGCTGGACGTCCTGCTCCACCTTCCGGCGGAGAAATACCGCTGGCTTCTCCAAGCGGCTCAAGCCGGGAACATCCAGTTGATCCGGGTGTGGGGCGGAGGCAATCCGGAGACCGAGTTGTTTTACCAACTCTGTGACCGGCTCGGGATTATGGTTTGGCAGGACTTCCCCGTCGCCAATGCTGACACGTCAGATTGGCCGCTGGACGTTTGGGAGTCTCAGGTGCTTCAGATTATCTTCAGGCTTCGGAACCACGCCTCCCTGGCTGTCTGGTGTGGGGGCAATGAGTTCAATCCCTATGACCCGGGTAACACCGCAACCGTGGGCGTCATCGAGCGCTCGGTGCGCGATTTTGACGGGACCCGCATGTTCCTCCGCACCACGCCAGATCCAGGAGACGCCCATATTTACAGGGATATGGATCCCACCTGGTACGGCCATCTCTACCGCTCAGTGCCCTTCATCAGCGAGACCGGCATTTACAACATGCCGGAGCCTGCGTCACTGCTGGAAGTCATAGACCCAGGGGAGCTGAAGGGCCCGTTTCAGGAGATCTTTGACAAGGATTACGCGGCAAGCCATCCTGAGTTCATTCACCATCTGCTTGAGTATCAGGGTCAAGAGCCCCGAACCCTGCTCAGCCGTGCTTCGCAGATGGATGACTTGTCCCAGGTCGACTTGAACGGGTTTTCCCAAGCGGCCCAGACAGCCGCGGCCGAATTCATTCAGATCCTTTCCGACCTCACCCAGGCAAACTACCCCGTCACCACAGGATTGATGCCATGGTCGTTGACCGTGCCCTGGCCGATCGAGTTCTTCATGTTCATTGACGGGCTGGATCAACCGACGGCTTCGTACTACGCCCTCAAACGAACCTACGAACCTACCCACATTCTCGTGAAGCTCCCGGAGTTGATTTGGGCAAAAGGGGAGAAGCTCCCGATCTCCGTTGCGGTAGCGCAAGCTCCGCCGGCTGGCCTCGGAAAACTCACTGCGTCGGTCCAGATTCTCGATCGCCACTTCCACTCCGTCTGGCACCAGGAAAAGCAGATTAGCGTGCCGCCCGGACCCTCTGCCTTGTCCAAGGATATGGGCGAATTCACAATTCCGGACGCCTTTGAAGACGGGTATTTCTTCGTCGTTGCGGAGTTGAAGCACTCCGACGGCAGCCTCATTTCGCGCTCGACATACTGGCCCCGGTGTCTCAAGCTAATGAGCGATCCTGGATTTCGGACCCGGTACCGCCGGTCAGCGCAGGCCTCCCTGGAATTCCGGAATGGCCCGTGGCTTCGGCCGCAAGTGGCGGCAGCACCGACTAAGCTGGATCTAGCCGTCGTTTCCCGACGGGATCCTGTCGAGAATGAGAGTTGGATCCGAGTTCGAATTCGCAACACCGGATCGACCCCGGCCTTCGATACTCGCGTGGACATCACCGGATCCAAGCGCTCCTTCGTTGCCACCGATAACGACTTCTGGCTGATGCCAGGAGAAGATCGTCAGATCGACCTTCAGGTTCTCTGGCGGGAACCCGCTACCCGCGACAGGGCCGTGCTGACGATTGGGGCCTGGAACGTAGAGGTTCGCCAGGCATCGCTGCCGGTCGCAAGATGAGGCCGCACGCCTGGAGTTGTGCTCGTACCATGCTCAAGTCTTCGAATTGCCGTTCGTGCCTTGCGGCCGCTGCGTGGGAGAAGTAAAGACTTGCCTGCCTTTTCGAGCCAAACGGCTGAGCTGCGCCAAGGCCGCTACCTGATCATTGCTGCTTCGGTATCATCGCTCGGCGGATTCCTCTTCGGTTACGACAATATCGTGATCAGCGGCGCCATCGGGTATCTGGGCCGGCTGTTCCGCCTGGATGCGGCCGGAATCGGTTGGGCGGCAGGATGCGCCCTGATTGGATGCATCGTCGGTTGTGCCTCGGCGGGAGCGATCGCGGATCGACTGGGCAAGAAAAAGGGGCTGGAAATGTGCGCTGCCTGCTTTGCCCTCTCCTCTATCGGGATCCTGTTCGCACCCGACCTTTCACAGTTTGTCGTCTGGCGGTTAATCGGAGGGCTGGGAATTGGAGCCGCGTCGGTGATTTCGCCCAACTACATTGCGGAGGTGGCCCCAACCCGGATACGCGGCCGCTGTGTGACACTCTATCAACTTGGCATCGTGGTGGGTATACTGAGCGCCGTTTTCGTCAACATGCTGATTCAACGCATGGGTGACGAGAATTGGAATACCGCTGTCGGGTGGAGGTGGATGTTCTTCGCCGGCCTTATCCCAGCCTTGCTTTTTGGCGCCGCAATCGTCCCGGCGCCGGAAAGTCCCCGGTGGCTGATCAAGATGGGCCGGCACGACGAAGCCTTCTCTCTGCTAACCAGGCTCAACGATCGCAAGATCGCCGAGCGTGAAGCGACCGCGATACAGGAGGCCCTGAACGAAGAGGAAGGCCATTTCTCAGAGTTATTCACCACCTTCCGCCGTCCCTTGCTGTTGGGAATCATGCTGGCAGGACTGCAGCAGATCAGCGGCATAACCCCCCTTTTTTCGTTCATGCCTGAGATCTTTCGCGCGGCTGGAACACCGGTGACGGGCGCCTTTCTTCGGTCGGTTCTGGTCAGCGTGATCAATCTAATTTTCACCCTCTTTGCCTTGTGGCTCGTGGACCGGGCGGGGCGGAAGAGTCTGATCATTGCCGGCACTGGAGTCCAGTTCATCTCGTTTGCGTTGGTCGGCCTCGTATTTCACATTCACGGCAACGGCCTTTGGGTCCTCGTCTTCGTTATGACGTTCGTGGCCGGCCACGCGTTCGGTAACGGGGTCGCTTGCTGGGTGATTGTCTCCGAGATCTATCCCACGAAAGTGCGCGGCCGTGGTATGTCGGTCGCAGTCACAGCCTTGTGGGTGGTGGGATACCTCGGTAACCAATTGTTTCCGATCATGCAGAAATTCTTGGGAAACGCCGGCACCTTCTGGTGTTTCAGCGGAGGGGCGCTCCTGACCGTCCTGCTGGTAAGCCTGCTGATCCCCGAGACGAAGGGCCGCTCTCTGGAAGAGATCACGCGCTCCTGGACCCGCCGCCTGACCGCGCCAGATGTTCCTGAAACGTCGTCGACTTGCCGTAACCGTCGTCACGGGTAAGATGTCGTTCGCCACAGCACCTACCTACTTACGGTACCAGTGGGACAGCCTACTAGACTAGAGTAGCGCTGGGTTGCTGGACGTACGGTGAATCCCCTCTCTTTTACTGCAATGGCTGAGATCTCGATCTTGGCTCCATTGACCAGCCCGGTGGCCTGAATCGTCGTGCGGGCAGGCTTGGGGTTTGGAAAGAACGTAGACCTTGTTCATGGCGGCGAAATCCGCGATGTCGGAGAGGTAGACGTTCACGGTAACGACGTCCTTCATTTCGAAACCAGCTTTCGTGACAATCTGCCTGATGCGCTCCAGCATCGCCTCTATCTGATCGTTGATCCCCTCCTTCAATTTGCCGCTGGCGTCGGTTCCTTGTTGCCCGGCAACGCAAAGCGTGTTGCCACCCACAATTCCGTCGCTGAAAGGGAGGTTCTTCGAAGCGCCTGAAAGATTCACCGCGCGATGCCCCTGTGCATGGCACTGAAGCGGGCTGAGAACCAGGGCGCAGAGCACTGCGCGTGCTCCTGCAAAAGCTGAACGTCTACGATTAGTCATCTTTGAGTCTCCGCGCGAGGAAATTGAGCTCGATGCGTCCGTGCCCGGCATCCAGGTGGTACCGCATCCCAGGAGGTATTGGTTGCCGGGCCAGCTGGACGATCCCAGTTCGCCGGGACCCGGGATCGTCCAGAATCGCCATAGGAGCTTTCCCGACGCCGCGTCGAAGGCTGCAAGAAAGCCTCGGACGCCATCGTCACCACCCGACGTACCCACCAGCACCTCGTCCTTGACCACCAAGGGTGCGCTGGTAGCCCCGTAATTCTTGCGGGTGTCGGCGTACTGGACATCCCCTCCTCGAACGACGCCCTTCGAGACGGTGCGTCAGCAGGAACAGTACGCGCGCGAAGCCTTGAGGTTACGAGTCTCCTAACGCGTCACCGGAAGCACAGGGCATCGGTCCACGTCTGCGCGATTACTCCTCCCCGGTCGGCTAGCTACAAAATGGCTTGCACTCGGAAAGCGGCTCCCGGGTTCCCATTCGAATCCGTCCAGATCTCAGCCCGGGAACCCTCTTCCGGAAAAGGACCCTTGGAACCCAGGGGGGGGTCCGTCTCCCGTCAGCTCTTATGATTAGGAGATTGCGCGCCTCTAGCCGCCCAGGTACTTCACGAACACCACCTCATTCTGCGCTTCGTTATACAGCAGCTCGTCGGCCATCGACTTCACCAGCAGGATCCCGAAGCCACCCGGGCGTATCCCTTTCTCCGCTCGTATCTTGAGGTGATGATAAGGCTTGTCTGGTGGATTGGAGGCCGCAGCATGCTCGAGGCCCTTGAAGCGGAAGCCGACGCCTGGGTCAGCGATACGGTAGAGCACCATCCGGCGCCCGCGTAGGTAGGAGATCCGCACCTTCCGATTGGGATCGAGCTTCCCGCCCCACTCGATGGCGTTGAGCAGCAGTTCCCGTAACGCCGAACCGATCTCCTGGCGCAACTCCTCGGGCAAGTCCGACTCGAGCTTGCCCACAAAGCTCGTGATCCGGTCCGCCACTTCCAGTTCGCAAGGGACCAGCAGCTCCACCCAATTCGGTCGAGCGGACAGCACCTCGATGGGTGTCCGCGCCGGTTTGGCGGCCAGAACGTCGGTCAGCAATTCCACGAGCGCCTTCGGATCGACGGGCTTGGTGACGTATTGATAAGCCTGCTCGCGTACGGCACGCAACACCGTGTCGGGCGTGTCGTCGGAGGTCATCACCACCACCTTCGGCGGCTCCGCTTCCTGCCGCACACGCGCCATCAGCTCGAGGCCGTTCATGCGCGGCATCCAGATATCGGTGAGTACGACGTCGAATTTCTGCCGGCGCAGGCGTCCGAGGGCGGCGCGGCCGTCGGCGGCGGTTGCGACCGAGAAGGCAGCGGACCTCAGCACACCCTGGAGCAGATGGCGCGTGGTACGGTCGTCTTCGGCTACCAGAATGCTTCTCATCGCTGTTTCCCCCGTCTGGCGCGTGTCCGTCTTCCCGTTTTCACTTTGGAACCGATGGCGGCGAGCGCTCCCAGAAACGCCGGCAGCATCTTCTCCAGGTCGGCGTAGGCCGCCTTGCCCTGGCTGAGATTGCCTTCGCGCCCGGCAGCTTCCACTCGCTTGGCCGCCCCGACCACATCACCCACCCCAAAGTTGGCCGCCGCCCCCTTGAAAGCGTGAGCAGCGCGTGCCACTGCCTCCGCATTTCCGGCCCTCAGCGCTCTTTGAATTTGGGCCAGCAGGTGCGGGCAATCCTCCCGGAAGACGTCGGCCAGCCGGTGAAGTAATCCGGCGTCGCCGCGGAAACGCGCCAGCAGCGCTTCCGGATCAAGGCGGCCCGCCGCGGTCGCTTTCCGGTGATTGCTTGCACTCGATGAGCCCGAAGGCGAAGCCAAACCTTCGAACGCGGCGAACAGCTCTGCCGCTTGAATCGGCTTAGCCACGTATCCATCCATGCCGGCTTCCAGACACCTCTCGCGGTCGCCCTTCATGGCGTGCGCCGTCATGGCGACAATCGGCAGGTGGCGTCCGGTCGATTTCTCCGATCGGCGGATGGCGCGGGTCGCTTCCAGGCCGCTCAGGTTAGGCATCTGCACATCCATCAAGACGGCGTCGAAGCGCTCACCTTCGAGGACCTTCAAAGCCTTCGCGCCGTCCGCCGCGACGACCGCGGTGTGGCCGCGCTGCCGGAGCAGCTCGAGCACTAGTTCCTGGTTCACGCGATTGTCTTCCGCCACCAGGATGCGCAAAGGACGCCGCGCTTTAGCGATGCGCCGCCGACCGCGCGACGCGGCACGTGGCTTGGCCCGTCCCGGCCCGCTGAGCACGGTGACGATTGCGTCCAGCAATTCGGATTGCCGCGCAGGCTTGGTCAAGCAGGTGGCCACACCGGGTGTGACCTGGCAAACGGCTTCGGACTGCCCGGCCGACGTCAGCATGATCACCTTGACGTCGCTGAGCATCGGATGGCCGTGGATGCGTAGGGCTACTTCGAAGCCGTCCATCTCCGGCATCTGGCCGTCAAGCAGCACCAGCGCGAACGGCTTGCCGGAGTGCGCGCCCTTCTCCAGACACGCGAGTGCAGCCGAGCCGCTCGACGCGAGCCCGGGCCGCATGCGCCACTTGCGCAGCATCTCCCGGAGGATGCGGCGATTGGTGGCGCTGTCGTCCACCACAAGCACGCGGAGGCCGCGCAGGTTGCCAGCCTTCGGCAGGGGGGCGTTGCCCGGCTGAAGGCCGAAACGGGCGCTGAAATGAAACCGGCTGCCCTCTCCCAGCCGGCTTTCCACCCAGATGCGTCCCTGCATCAGTTCCACAAGTTGGGCGGAAATCGCTAGGCCCAGGCCCGTGCCGCCGTACCTGCGCGTGGTGGAACTGTCGGCCTGAACAAACGCTTCGAAGACCTGGTCGAGTTTCTCTTCAGCGATTCCGATGCCGGTGTCGGTGATGGCGAAGTGCAGCTCGGCTTCGCTCCCAGTCGCGGATGCGGCTTCGACTCGTACCACAATCTCGCCGTGCTCGGTAAACTTGATGGCGTTGCCCACCAGGTTGACGATGATGGCGCGCAGCCGGTTGGGATCGCCCACCAGGCGCTCCGGCACGTTCGGAAGGATGTGGCAGGCGAGTTCCAGGCCCTTCTCCTCGGCGCGAATGGCTAGCGACTTCAAGCTGCCTTCGAGGGTCTCGCGCAGGTCAAACCCGATCTTGTCGAGTTCGAGCTTGCGCGCCTCAATTTTGGAAAAATCCAGAATGTCGTTAATCAACGCCAGCAGCGATTCCGCCGACTCCTTCGCTGTCGAGAGGTACTCGCGCTGCCGGGCACTGAGCCTGGTCCCCAGCGCCAGCTCCGTCATGCCGATCACCGCGTTCATGGGCGTGCGGATTTCGTGGCTCATGTTGGCCAGAAATTCGCTTTTGGCGCGCGTGGCTTCCTCAGCGCGCTGCTTGGCTATCTCGAGCTCTTTCACCAGTTGTTCCAGCCGGGCTGCGTCCTTCTCTTGAGTCTGCCGGGCCTCTTCCAACTCCGCGGTGTATCGTCTCAGGTCCTCCTCGGCGCGCCGCCGCTCGACGAAGCCGCCGATCTGGGTGCCGACGGCGGCCAACATGCTGAGCAGGTCGTCATCCGGCTGGCGAATTTCGCGGCTGAAGAACTCAATCACGCCGATCACCCGGCCGCCGCTGCGCACGGGAAAGCCGAAGGCGCCGTGCAACCCTTCCTCGGCCGCGTAAAGCGCGCGCGGGAAATTCGGGTCATGCACCACGTCGGGGATCCAGAAGGGTTTGGCCTCCGCCCAGACGCGCCCGGGAAGACCGACACCAGAGGGGAACGAAGCCGTGCGGGTGATGTGCTCAAACTCGGGAATATTCACTTGCGCAGCATGCCACACTTCCACACAGCGCAGCTGCGCTGCCTCCTCGTCCACCCGCCAGATGGCGCCCGTCTCCCAATCCAGGCTGGTGCCCACCGCCTGCAGGATTTGAGGCGCCGCCGCTTCGAGCGTGGTTGCCTCCGCCAGCACGCGCGTCACCGCATAACCGGCAGCGCGCCGCGCCTCCGCCCGCTTGCGGTGGGTGATGTCGTGCGCCGTGGCGTAGATGAGCCGCTGTTCGTCTACGGGCGTCGCATTCCAAAGCAGCCAGCGGTAGGAGCCGTCTTTCGCGCGGTAGCGGTTCTCGAATGAGATTACGTGCGTCCCTTGGGCCACCTGGGCGGCGGCAGCCGTCGTGGCGTCGCGATCGTCGGGGTGGACGAAGTGGAGGTAGGGCTGGCCCAGCAGCTCGTGAGACGTGAAGCCGAGAGTCTTCTCCCACGCCGGATTCAAGCGCCTGAAATAGCCATCGAATCCCGCCACACAAATCAGGTCGAGAGAAACCTCGAAGAAGTGCTCGAGTTGCTCCTCCGCGCTGGCGCCGGCGACGGCTGACTGGGCAGGTAGATCACTGCCTGGGAGAGCGGCATCATCACGCCAGGCTGGCGGATCAGTGGGCCGCGAGTCATCGGGCTGCGAATCAGGCGGCGACGTCTTCATAGGCCACGAAAGTCGATCTTAGCGCATTCCGATGGCTTCAGCGGGGCTCCTCCCGTTAGCCGCTCTTGGAGGTGAGGCTGTTCCGGACGGCGGCTTTGGACTGTTCGAGACCGGGAAGTACCAGGACTTCCTTGGGCGGCCGTCTTTTCCGACACCGTTTTGAGATGGGTCACGGCCTCCTTGACCGTCGTCCCTGAGAAGGCTCCAAACTCGCCACTATTATAGGCCGTGATGCGCTCAGCCTGGCCTCACGTCCGGCACCGCAGGTGCGGACCATCAGCGACCCCGTTGATTCAACATAGTGTGCCACCATCTCCAGATTCGGGAGCCCCGACCTCAGGAAGGAACCCAATGGATCCCATCGGGATCCGTCGGATTATGTACGTCGGATGCTGGGTGGGATAGCTTAGGGTTTCTCGATTTGACGCAGCAGTTTGACAAACTCCGGCGTCTGCCGTACGGCAACAAAATCAGGGTTGTTCTCAAGTTCCTCGCGATCGGTAAACCCCGTCGCAATTGCCGTGCGCAGCTCGGCGAGCGCCTTCGTGTTTGCTTTGTCCTTTGCGTACACGCGCGCTAGCATGTAATGAACCTGGGCACTCTCCGGAGCGCACTCCGCCCCAATCATCAAATCCAGCCGGGCCGTCGCGTACTCGTTCCGTGCCAGGGCTTCCGTGGCCTCCTCGTAGGCACGGACGAGCACTCCTCGCACTAAAGCGTTCAGCGGCAATTCCTTCATCCTTGTCCCGCCGCTCTCTGGCGACTATGAGGCGGTCGGAGAATCGCAGGCTGTCGAGTGCCCCGCGGATTTGCGACGGGGAACCGCCATGTTCCTGCAAAGGCGCGATCACCTGATTCAATTCACTATTGGCAGCGTCTACCATCGCCTGAATCCGTTCTTGTCGCTGGCTCTCGCGCTTCAGCGCTTTCTTTAACTCCTTCGTGCCCTCCAGCTGCGAGATCTCAGCTTTGACCTTGACAACGTCATGTAACCCTTCGAAATCTGCGTCTAGCCATTGGAATCGTTGGACGGCCTCGGCCAGATTTCCCGTCGCTTCGAGTTCCTGTGCGTTTTCCCGCCCACGATTGGACCATTCCGTGACCCGAGTCTCGTCTTTCTCAGGGCTGCCGGTCTTCATGCCGCGCAGCTCCATCCACTCGAGCGCTTCCGCGAAGACGGGGGGCGGGGCCCAGTCATGCCCGCCGTCAAACACCTCGATGCGGTGAGCAATGTTCAAGCCGGTCAAAATCTTGTCCAGTTGGATCATCTCGGGATAATTGAAGTCGCGGATGCGACCGTGCCGTAAAAGATGAAGGGAAGGTCGACGCTTGGCCCTTGTCCGGGTCCCAGAGGGAAACCTGCTCCCATTCCAATCACTCCCGCCACTTCTCCCGCCGCCATGCGGCCCAGAGCGCAGGCCACACGCGCTCCGCCGGAAAATCCTGTGGTGGCGTAAGCGCGCCGCGGAGCGAGTGGGAAGCGCACGTGCGTGTCCTGCCATATGGCCTGTGACGCGCCCATGCTGAGATACAATGGGCCGTTGCGGGAGTTGTTGGACGCGACCAAGATGTAGCCGTATCGTTCGGCAACCTCCTGGTATTTGTCGACCGGCACCCTCCCCCGCGCCATCGGATCGAATGCGTACACGATGGGCCACTTTCTTGCTGGCGTGTAATTGGAAGGCAAATAGAGGGCGTAACTCTCAGCGGGATCTCCGTAACATCCGATCCTTTCGATGACCCGACCCGGGGGCAAACTGGCCTCCTGGGCCAATGCTAGCGCGCAACTTCCGGCGATGAGCAGGGAAAGGAGCAGGATAGGGCGCGCCGTCCGAGCCATACAATGGGATCTCGTTTGCGGAGCGGGTGGAGATGCCTCCAGCGCCCGTCGAGCCCCGCGAGGAAGTGGTACCGGCCCAGTCGAGGTGACCATTTCTGCGTGTCACCGTCCTCACTCGACTTTACCGTCCCCGTCCAAGTTCGGAGTGGTCGACCTCGAAAATAACCCGAGTACTCACTTTGAAGTATAGTCGAATGCGCGGAAGCCGCCCGGGCCGATTACCTCATTACGGGAAACCAACGGCACTTCCCGCAACGCTATAAGCGGACGACAATCGTCACGCCCGGGCAATTCCTGGACATGATGCGGGCGTAACGGGAAGGGGAGCAGCAGGACCAGGGTTGAGGACCGCCTGCCTCATGCTTGCAGGTTCTCCCTTTCTCGGACCGCTGACACGGCAAACCCTATGCTCAAAGCTCTTCTCAAGCTGACTGTTGTCGTTTCAGCTGGGCGGGTGCGGAGTGGGGACTGTGGCTCGCCGCTGCCGCTTGTTTTGCAGCGTGTCCACTCCTAGAGTGTATCTAGGAGTTTCGGAACGGACAGAGAGGCACAGACTGAGGAGCCCGGCATGATCATCGCATCCCAGCTTCGGCCCGGGACTGTGCTGAAGGTTGGGCAAGACTTGCTGAAGGTCGTGGAGTCAAGCAGCCAGGTGGGCCAGGGGAAAATGCCCGGCAGCGTCCACGCCAAGCTGCGCAACATCCACCAGGGAACGTACAAGGAGCTGCGCTGGCGCCCCGAGGATCGGCTGGAAGACGTGGAGTTGGAGAAACAGGAGATGGAGTTTCTCTATGCCGATGCAGACTCAGGAGTCTTCATGAATCCGGTGACGTTTGAGCAGGTGTCGATCCCGCTGCCCGCCATCGGGCCGGCAGCGAGCTACCTGAAGCCGGAGATGAAGCTGTCGGTCGAGTTCTACCAGGGTGAGCCCGTGAACATCGGATTCCCGGCCATCGTGGAGATGCGCATTGAATCCACGGCGGCGCCATCAGCAGCAGGACAGCACGCTCAAGCCGGCCACTTTGGAAAACGGGGTCGAGGTCATGGTGCCGCAATTCATCAAGAACGGCGACCTGGTGAGGGTGGAAGTGGAAACGGGCCGATACGTCGACCGGGTGCGAACGGACGCCAAGAAACTCTAATGTCCCTCGAGGCTGGCGCAGGCTGCCTCAAATGCCGCCTTATCACCCTCCCGCACCGTCAACGGTACACCTTGCTCTCCGGATTTCCAGACCCCGGAGTTTGCCCGGAGCAACCGGCCGTCGGCATCGAACGCACGATCGAGGCTGCCTTGGTCGAACAGAACCAGGTCTGGATTGTGCCAGGCGCCGTGAAACTCAAGGCGCGGCCGTTCGTCCCACGTGCCCACAAAGCCGTAGTACCAGGGCCGCCGGTAAACGTCCAGTTCCATCGTCTGTCCGTCGGTGCTGGCGCCGATATGCCTTGGCAAGTAGCCCCGGACTCGTACCTGGTAGTGTTCGCCGCGCGGCGTACACAGTTCGCCCCACCCGGCCACGCCGGGACCGCCCGAGTTGATGGCCGTACCTCCCCGGCCCGAAGGGTGATAAGGCTCAAACCAGACGTAGAGAGCGTAATCGCGGCCCGAGGCTGAATGCATTTTGCCCCAGCCCCGCCACATGGGAATCGCATGAAAACGCCCCCCCATGAAGAAGCTCCAGGGCATGAAGACCGCGTCGAGCGCCAGCACGAATATGCATCCCAGAATGCCGAAGGCCACCAGGTAGGCCAGCATCTTCCCCAGACAGCCCAGGCACCCTAAGCCTGCCTTTCGCCTTCTGATCTGGCCAGGGATCGCCGGCCCGGTGCTCATCGAAGCAGCCCCCTCGTCAACGCGCTCTCTGCGGGTAGTCTACCTGAGTCGCGCGGACGCCGGGACAGGTTTTCTTGCGCCCCAGCTCAGTTTATGGCCGGTTCATTGGAGGCCGTCGCCATCAAATCGGACCTTCACCCCCTGTTGATTTGGGCGATCGGCCGCCCTCTGAAGGAAAAGGATAAGCCTTCGGAGCGTGGTCCAAAGTCACTCCGCGATACTGTATAATTCCTCGGGCATTTGAAGCAGCGGTATCGGACACGGTGCTGGTCTCGTGCGATTTTCCTGTCGGACGCGACACGGCTCCCGCGACCGAGCCGCAATCCATCTGGGGTCCGTCACAGCGAGGTGTGATCGCCGTCACTGCGGCCGGGCGTGGCGGCCGGGATCATGCTTTGGACTGCGCGGCGGCGGCTCCCGTCGGACAGCGGGTTATCTTCATAAGGGCGAGGCGTGGATTCATGGCAGAGTACAGGCATCCTGAAGTTCTGGTGAGCACCGACTGGGTGGCGGCCCACGCCGGGGATCCGAAAGTGCGGGTGGTGGAAGTCGACGTCGATACTACGGCTTATGACAAGGGGCACCTCGAGAATGCCGTCGGCTGGAACTGGACCTGGCAGCTTCAAGATATCCTCCGCCGCGATCTCCTCAACCGGCGGCAGATGGAGGAGCTGCTGAGCCACAGCGGCATCGCGCCCGACACCACCGTCGTGCTTTACGGGGACAACTGCAACCGGTTCGCCGCTTACGCTTTCTGGCAGCTCAAGTATTATCGGCACTCGGACGCGCGGCTCATGAACGGGGGCCGCAGAAAGTGGGAGGTCGAAAACAGGCCCTTTACCCGGGAGGTGCCCAGCTTCGAGCGCGCCGAGTACAAGGCCAAGGGCCCCGATGAATCGCTTCGCGCCCGCCGGGACCGGATATTCCGGGTACTGGAGGCCAGGAACGTGAACCTGGTGGACGTGCGCACGCCCGACGAGTTCGCGGGCAGGGTGATCGCGCCGCCGGGGATGACGGAGACGGCGCAACGTGGCGGCCACATCCCGGGAGCGTTCAACCTTCCCTCGGAAAAGGCGGCTAACCTGGACGGCACCTTCCGATCCTACGATGAGCTGGCGCAGCTTTACCGTGCCGTGAAGCCGAATCGGGAGACCATCACCTACTGCCGCATCGGCGAGCGCAGCTCCCACAGCTGGTTCGTGCTGAAGTATCTGCTCGGGTTGGACAAGGTGCGCAACTACGACGGCAGCTGGACGGAGTGGGGGAATCTGGTGAACGCTCCCATTGTCATGGGCGGTTGTTGATGCCGGCGCCAGATCGTCCTAGAGTCGCGTGATAAACCGGCAGGGCGGCAGGGTGGCGGGTCCCAGCCACAGACGAGCGACCAATGACAGACTCAACCCCGACGCGCAAAGCCGCCCCGGAAGCCGCCGGCGAACCCGCCCCGGAAGCCACCAAACCCACCGCGGGATCCCCCCATTCCCATGCGCGGCGCTGCTCGCGGACTCATCGCGCGCGGCGCTGGCCGGAATCCGGGCCCTCGGGGCGCGGCCCGGCGCACGAGCGGCGGGTCGGCTCTGCCCGGTCTCGAGCCCGCATTGGCCACCGGATAGCGATAGTAGCCGCGGCCATAGAAGCCGTAGTAAGGCGCCATCCCCACCCAGCCGGGCGAGAAGAATGGATAGCCGAAGGGCCCCCAGAACATCCCGTCTCCGGGCATGAAGGCAAAATCCCACCAGAGCGGATCCCAATACCAACCGGGTCCGAACCACCCGCCTTCGGCCATCAAGGCATTGGCCTCGTCGACGTTCGATTCGGTAGCGTATTCGCTTCTCAGCTTGCTCCAGCGATAGAGAGGATCCTCTTCAACCGCATTCTTCTGCAGCTTCTCCGCCTTCAGCGGCTGTCCCTCTGCGAGCGCGACCTCGTGACCTTTCTTGAGGGTGATGTGTTGATCGCCTTCGTAAACCACGGCCTTGCCATCCAGCACGCCGGCCGAGGCCGGGCTGGCGTCGAAGTCGTAGAGGCCCGTGCGCTCCAGCCGGGTGTTAGCGTCGCCCACCCTGACGCTGACGTCGTTCTCCTTAAACAACTCGTCGACCTCTACGACGGCCGAGCCGGAGGTCAATTGGACTTCGGTATCCGCGAGGTCGGGCGAGATCATCTTGACCTCGCTGTTGTGGCCGACGCGGAGATAGACGCCGGGCGTCAGCAGCACCTCAGCATTGCCGTTGCGCGTGTCGAGCACCTGGTTAGCTTCCAGGTAAGTTGAGCCCACGGACTTGGGCGACTGCTTCAGGCCCTGCACGGCCACTTGCCCCTCAACGTAGTTCAAAGTGCCCGGCGGCGGCATGCTGGTCGTGTCCGCCGGGAGCAAGGCGGCCGCGGCGAGAAGGGTGAGCGCCGCCGGCGCGACCTGTCTCAGTATTCGTCGCATGGTTCATAGCCTCTTCCCGTTCTTTTAGATGCGGACCTGCGGACCGGGCCCCTGACGATTGGACAGTACAATGGGACACAGATCGTTGGTAGGCGCGAGGGCGGCGGTTTGCACCCTCGCTAACCATACGCTGCCCACGGCAGCCCGCCAAAGCAATGGCTGGCCGATCAACGCGCGCCGAAATGCGCTCTACGCACGACCTCGGCCGCAGACTCGCGCGCGGTCGGAGGCGGGCATCTTTTCGGCGGCGGAGCGTAGGACCAGTCGCGGCGCTTTGGCTCGCCAGGGCAGGAGGAAGCGGACGGTCTCAGCGGGCTTCTTGGGATATGTCTCTTTCAGCAGCCAGCCGACTCCTTTGCGGACCAGGTCGTCCTGGTCGGTGATCAGCGGCGCGGCCACGCGGAAAATCTGGCGGGTGTGCAGGCCGCGGCGGGCTGAAGGAACCAGCGCGACGGCGGCGGCCCGGCGCTTCCAGCGGTTCGGCGATCGAGTCCAGGGCTCGAGGCGGGCGATGAGCGAGGGATCATTGGCGATCAACGCTCCCAGCAGCCAGAGCGCGACGCCATCGGTGTGGCCCCAGTTGTGAACATGACGGTCGAGCCAGCGCGTGAAGAGGCGGAATTCGCGCGCGCCACAGGTCCGGGCAAAGCGGCGGTAGACGTAGCAGACGAGCGAGCCTTCCTCGCTCAGGCCGCTCTCCCAGAGCGCGAGGCAGAGACGATCGCGATCGGCCGCCGGCCAAAGCTTGATCTCGCGATAGATGTCCTGCGCGATGCGCTTCCGCTCGGGCGCGGCTACGCCGTAGGCCGGGCGGCGCTGTTCGGGAGTGAAGAAGCGATCGAGCGAGGCGCGCACGCCCGGCGTAGCGCAAGAGCGCAAGCGCCGCCGGATCTTCTGTAGGAGCTGGTCCGCGCGAACCACGACGGCATCTTGCCGGACGCGAGCCCGCTACGAGCTCGGAAACGGCAGCACAGAAGGCCCGCCCCGGGGCGTCGACGGCTGTTCTGGGTACACTCCCAGCGGGTCGACGGACGACACCGCGCCCCGGTCCTTGACGGACCCTCTGTCCGGGTTGCTGCCCCTCACCGGGACCCCATAATGGGCCGTGCTTAGTGTTCCGCCGCCGCGGCCACCGTCGAGCTGGACGCGAGCGGCCGCGGTTCGAGACCGTCGGAACTCGCATTGCTCCGCATCTGGCTGGCGACGTAAAGAACCAGTTCGACCCGGCTGGAAACCCCCAGTTTGTCGAAGATCCGGAACATGTAGTTCTTCACCGTGTGCTCGCTTAGCTTCAGCTGCTCTGCCACCTCACGGTTGGTGAGACCCTCGGCCACACACTGCACCACTGCCATCTCGCGACGAGTGAGCAGCGGAACACCTGCCTTGTTCGCAACCCGGAGCGGCTGTGACTCCCTCAGGGCCTCCAGGACAAAACTCAATTCCTGGGTGTTGGCCCAGATCTGTCCCTCATGAACGCATTCGATGCATTTCAGCAATTCCCTAACGGAGTGCGCGCGGCAGAACACTCCTTGGCAACCTACCCGAAAAGCGTGCACCACCGCTTCGCGGTCTGGAATATCGAGCAGCATCACTACTTTGGAGTCGGAATCGGCGGCCTTATACTCTCGTGCCAGCTTGAAGCCGCGCATCGGATCACCATCGTAGTCGGCGCTGATCAACGCGACGTCCGGCGAATGATCCGCCGCCGCCTCCAGCACCTCGATCGCCCGATTGCAGGCCACCACGCTGCCGAAACGGTGTGACCTTCGGACCGCATCGGCCAGCAGTTGTGTCCCCATTGGTGTGTTGTCGGCAATCAAGACTTGAATTAGGCCGGCTCCCCCATTTCCCGAATTGGACCCGCCCATTGTTCCCCCCTTTCAAAACGGATGATCAGAGTTGAAACGACTCCGGAAGATCTCCCCATGCCAACCTGCTGATGTTTGGAGCCCCAGGGACTACCCTGCCCCGAGACTTTTCCGAGTCTCGTTCACTTTGCCACTCTCCGCATGGGGCCGTCAATGGCCCGAAAGTTCCAGTTACTAGACGTTGCATACCCAGCTCTTGTACCTCGACAGTCCCCAGGGCCGATGAGAAGGATGGCCTTACTCTGCATCGGGGGAGAACGGATGCGGACCAGCTCCACTCACCCCTGTCATGGCTCCCGGTCTAACGTCCTCTGGAGGCGCGTGACCTTCGACCTCTTGAACCTCTCAGCCGAAACTGGGTTTAATCAGGATGAGCAAATGACATTCCCCGGCGCGAACCGGCACCCTAATTTGAAGGACACCAAGGAACGTGGACGCTCCGCGGCAGGTCTTTCCGCTTCTGGTACGAACGCCAGCGGCTTTTGGCTGGCGGGCCGACTCAACGAGGGATCAGCCATGCGACGGCTCACAGTGTGCGAAGAGCAGCGAGCTCAGCGTTTCCCGATCCAGACGTTGCTGCGCTACCGGAGGGCGGATGAGGGTGAATGGCGAGAGGGGACGATGGTGAACATCAGCGAGTCTGGAGTCCTGTTCGAGACCGACCAGTCGGTCTGGCCGGACACGGAAATCGAGATGCGGTTCAGTTTGTGCACGGGAGGCTCAGGGGAGAAGTTGGCGGAAGTGGTTTGTCATGGCTTGATCGCGCGTGCTGTTTCTGAACCAGGAAGCACACGCGTGAAGGCACTAGCGGCAAGGATTACGAAGTTCCATTTTCAGCGGCCCGAGCCCGCTACGGTAGTGTGACGTTGTGGCAGTCTGCGTGCCTGCCACGGGGCGTCACTTGCAGGGCAGAGTTTGGTCAGCTGAAATCAATGGTTCCCCACGGATGCCGATGAGAATTGGGAAGACTCCAAGGCTATCGGCCAAGTAATTGAGGATGTGCGGCTTATGGGAAAAGGATCCTGTAAGTCAAAGGGCGGAGCTTTATGTTGACGAACGACGTCGGTGCAGTCGCTTGGCATGCTCTCTACACTCGCTATCAACACGAAAGGTTAGTGCAGCAGCTTTTGATGGAGAAGGGATTCGAGACCTTTCTGCCGCTTTACGAGGCAACCCATCAGTGGAAGGATCGTCTCAGGAAGTTGTGGCTGCCGTTGTTTCCCTCCTATGTGTTTATTCGGGGCGGCCTCGATCGCCGGCTGGACATTGTGACGACGACAGGATTTCACGCCATAGTTAGCGACGGTGGGCGGCCTGGCGTTGTGACTCAGGCCGAGATCGATGCGATTCACCAGTTGGTGGAAACGCGACTACTGGTTGAGCCCCACCCCTTCCTCAAGGTTGGAGACCGGGTACGCGTGAAGTCAGGTCCTTTGGCTGGGTTTGAGGGGATCCTGGTGCGGAAGAAGAACCAATATCGGTTGGTGCTTTCCGTGGAATTACTACAACAGTCAGTAGCCACTGAAGTGAATGCCTGCCAAGTGGAGCGGGTGCCCCAGTCGGCACGCCGCGCGGCTTAAGAGATTCCTGCCCTTTACATCGCTCTTGGCGGTCCAACTGCCAGCCGTTCAATCTCGTCAATTCGAAGCTCGCTTGTAACCCAGCCTAAGCTAAGTTCCTAACTTTCGGTCCTCAAAAAAGGGAGCGAGAATGAGCATCCTGAACCACTCGGTTCCCTCTCGTGAACGAAACCCGCTAGCCTTCCTGCGCAAACCAAAGATGCAGAACCCGGCGTGTACGGAGCCCGCGGTCCAGTCCGAGCCGATTATAGCGCTCGCTTCCGAGGCGTGCTTTCTGCATGCGCTGCGCTTGGAGCGAAAACGGGCAGAGCGCTCAGGGCGGCACTTTCTCCTGATGCTGCTGGAGGGCGAGGAGATCTTCGGGCAGAACGCCGGCCCGAAGGCCGTCTCGGCGCTCGCCGCCGTAGTGACGGCTGCCATCCGGGAGACCGACTGCAGCGGGTGGTACCGGCAAGGCTGGGCCGTCGGATTAATCTTCACCGAGGTGAACGCTGCCGGGGCCCAGGTCACGGAGGAGGCGCTGAGAATCAGGATGCACTCGGCCTTACGGGACCGGTTGGAGCCCGAGGATTTGGGCCGGATTAAGGTCTCATTCCACTGGTTTCCCGAAACGACAAACGGCGATGGCTGGCAAGCGTCTGAGGATTCAGTGCTCTACCCGGACCTGCGGAAGCGAGGAGGGACGCGCAAGCCGGCCCTTTTGATCAAGCGCCTGCTCGACGTTGCGGGTAGCGTCACGGCCCTGCTCATTCTTTCTCCCCTTCTGGCCCTGATCGCCGCCGCGATCAAGCTGACCTCGGAGGGTCCGATTTTGTACCGGCAGGCGCGCATCGGGCAATACGGGAAGTGGTTTACTTTTCTTAAATTCCGGTCGATGTACTTCAACAGCAGCGCCGCGATTCACCAGGAATACGTCCAGGGCCTGATCCGCGGGGAAAATGGGGCGGCTGCCGACGGCGGGCAGGTCTACAAGATCAGGGACGACCCGCGCGTCACGCCCTTGGGTCGTTTTCTGCGCAAGTCCAGCCTGGACGAACTGCCTCAATTTCTGAACGTCCTGAAGGGGGACATGTCCCTGGTGGGACCCCGTCCCCCTATCCCCTACGAACTGGAGGCCTACGACGCTTGGCACCGGAGGCGGCTCTTGGAAGCCAAGCCGGGCGTGACAGGCCTGTGGCAAGTGAGCGGGCGCAGCAGGACCACTTTTGACGAAATGGTGCGCCTGGACCTGCAGTACGCGCGGGCCTGGTCTTTGTGGCTCGATCTGCGCATCCTGGCGCAAACGCCTCGGGCTGTGTTCTCGGGGAAAGGAGCTTATTGACCTATGACATCTCCTCTTTCGGATAGCGTTATTCGTATGGGCGTGATCGGCTACGGCTATTGGGGCCCGAACATCGTGCGGAACCTGCTGAGCCTGGAGGGTATGCGGGTGGCCGCGATCTGCGACCGCGACCCCAAAGCCTTGCAGCGAGCGAAGCGAGCCTTCCCGGAGCTTGAGACCACCGGGGAGGCGTCCGACTTGCTGACCTCTCCCGACATTGATGCCGTCGCGGTCATCACGCCAGTCTGTACCCACTTCGAGCTCGCGAAGAGGGCGCTTGAGAACGGCAAGCATGTGTTTGTGGAGAAGCCCTTCACTTGCAGTTCCAGCCAGGCGGAGCGCCTGATCGAGCTAGCGGCTAAGAAGAAACTCACCATTATGGTGGACCACACCTTTCTGTTCACTGGGGCGGTGCGTAAGATCCGGCAACTGGTCGAGGAAGGAGCCCTCGGGGACCTTTACTACTATGACTCCACGCGGGTGAATTTGGGCCTGTTCCAGCATGATGTCAACGTCATCTGGGACCTGGCGCCTCACGATTTGTCCATTATGGACTACCTCATCCAGAACAAGCCGGAAGCCTTGGTGGCCACCGGGGAATCGCACCTGAACGGACATGCCGATGTAGCTTACATCACCGTCTACTTCCCCAACAACGTGATCGCCCACATCAACGTCAACTGGCTGTCGCCGGTGAAGGTGCGTACGACGCTGATTGGGGGTGAGAAGAAGATGCTGGTGTGGAACGACCTCGACCCGGACGAGAAAGTGAAGATCTACGATAAAGGGGCGGAGGTCAGGAAGCGGGAGGGCGTCTACGAACTGCTGGTAAGTTATCGCAGCGGAGACATGTGGGCACCCAAGATTGAACAAAGCGAAGCGCTGCGCAATGAACTGGCGCATTTCATGGGCTGTGTCAGAAACAGCGAGCGACCCATCAACGACGGCCAGGCCGGCCTGCGGGTGGTGCGGATGCTGGAAGCCGCCGACGAGTCGCTAAAGGAGAAAGGAAGAAACATCCAGCTATGAGCGATTACTGCTGCGTCTCCCCTGACGTCAAGCTCGGCCAGGGGGTCAAACTTTCGAAGTTTATCAACCTTTACGGCTGCGAGGTCGGGGACCAGACGAAGATCGGGGCCTTCGTCGAAGTTCAGAAGAATGCGACCATCGGCAAACGCTGCAAAATCTCCAGTCACACCTTTATCTGTGAGGGGGTGACCATCGAAGACAACGTCTTTATTGGCCACGGCGTAACCTTTATCAACGACACGTATCCGCGCGCTACCACGCCTCTGGGCCAGCTTCAGACCGAAGAGGACTGGCGTGTGGGAACGACCCTGGTCAAGAGGGGCGCTTCCATCGGCTCCGGATCCACCATTCTGTCGGAGGTTGTCATCGGCGAGAACGCCTTGGTCGGTGCGGGCAGCGTGGTCACCAAAGACGTGCCCGCCAATGCCATCGTTGCCGGTAATCCGGCCCGGGTCCTGAGGTTTATTGACGCAGAGCTCGACAAGCACGAACTTCCAGTATTTCCGAGCATGACCGGGTAAGTGTTTCTGAACCGACAATTTCTCACGCAATTGAAGAATTGAGCGATCTGAGGGGGTGGCTCGATGCAAGTCACTTAATTATTCTTGGAGGTGGAATGGAGGGCCAATTGCGATCAGGGGCAAGTGTGCTGATGATCGTGGAGAACCTGCCCGTGCCGCCTGACCGACGCGTCTGGCAGGAGGCATGTGCCTTGCGCAACGCTGGATACAAGGTTTCGGTGATCTGCCCAAAGGGGTTCGGCTTCGAGTCGAACCATGAAACGATGGAAGGAATTGAGATTTTTCGTCATCCCCTCTACGAGGGATCAAGCCCGCCCGGCTATCTCCTCGAGTATGTCCTCGCGCTGGTCGCGGAGTTTGCTCTAGCACTTCGCATTTACTGTCGCACCCGGTTTCGCTTGATTCACGCTTGCAACCCGCCCGATAGCATCTTTCTGATAGCGGCCTTCTTTAAGCTCTTTGGTGTCAGGTTTGTCTTTGATCATCACGACCTTAGTCCAGAACTTTATGAAACCAAATTCGCCCGGCGCGGTCTCCTCTACAAGCTCGTCTGTTTAGCGGAAAGGCTGACTTATCGAACGGCAGATGTTGCGATCGCGACCAACGAATCCTTCCGAGAAGTTGCTGTCGAACGAGGCGAAATGCCAGCGGACCGGATCTTCGTGGTTCCTACGGGCTACGACCTCGACAAGATCCAGGTTCTTTCAGCGAGGCGCGAGCTAAAGCTTGGACGTCGCTTTCTGGCGCTCTATCTCGGGATGATTGGCCCACAAGATGGGGTGGACTTGTTCGTCGAGGCCGCGGCCCGCATTGGCCGAAGCCGCTCGGACACGGCCTTTGTGATCATTGGCGGAGGCTCCGAGGTGCCCCGGCTTAAGGCGTTGGTCAAGAAGAGGGGTCTCGAGAGCGAGGTCGTTTTCACCGGCTTCCTCACCGGTAAGGATTTGGCAGAATACCTTTCGACGGCCGATGTTTGTGTGGCTCCCGACCCGAAGAATGCGTTAAACGACAAGTTGACGATGCTCAAGACGTTCGACTATATGGCCTATGGACGGCCGGTTGTCCTGTTCGATCTTACGGAAGGCCGGAGAGTGCTGTCTGATGCTGCCCTTTACGCGCGTCCCAACGATCCTGTCGATCTTGCAGCTAAGATTCTTCTCTTGCTTGATAACGACTCGCTAAGACAGGCCCTCGGTGAACGCGGCCGACACCGCGTCGAGCTATTGTTCAACTGGAATCGGGAGAAACTCGCCCTATGTGCCGCATACGAAATGGCGCTTAGCAACAAGTGTCCAGTCCGGGACGTCGCGCGAGGGGACGGCGTGAGCCGAACGCGCGTTGGTGACAAGTCTCAACCCGAGATGCATGGGTCGGCGCTTTGCGAGCATCCAATCGCCGCGAGAAGTGATAGTCCGGCGTCCTTGTCCTAATTCCAGATATCTCAGACGAAGGAGCGGTAATTGACTGTCCCTATGAACAACCATACAAATGTCAGTGAGAAGATTCCCTTTCTTGACCTTGTGACTCCTCATTTGGAACTGGAGGCGGAGCTGGTTGCCGCTTTTCAGGCAGCGCTCAGGAAGGCGGCCTTCATCGGCGGCCCCGCCGTGGCGACTTTTGAGCGCAACTTTGCCAACTTCTGCGGCACCCAGTTTGCGGTCGGGGTCAGCAATGGCACCGATGCCCTGAAATTCGCTTTGCTGGCTGCGGAGATCGGCCCCGGCGATACCGTCATCACCGTCCCTAACACCTTTGCTGCGACGGTTGAAGCCATTCTCCAGGCCGGGGCGCAGCCGGAGTTCGTTGACGTCGACCGGCGCACGTACAACATGGATGCGGGTGAACTCGCGAGACACCTTGAGCGCCAATGTGAGGTTGATGAGCGCTCGGGAAGTCTCCTCAGTCGTCGCACGGGCAACCGCGTTGCCGCCATCATTCCTGTCCACCTCTACGGCCAGATGGCCGACATGGACCCTATCTTGGAGCTTGCAGACCGCTACAAGCTGAAAGTGATTGAGGACGCTTGCCAAGCCCATGGAGCACGCTACTTCTCGAGGCGCCTCGACTCGTGGAAGACCGCGGGCTCGATGGGGGTGGCCGCCGCCTTCAGCTTTTATCCGGGTAAGAACTTGGGTGCCTGCGGTGAGGCCGGCGCTGTGACGACCGACGACGCCGGGATCGCCCAGAAGGTTCGAATGCTGCGCGACCACGGCCAGGCCCGCAAGTACTACCACGACATCGAAGGCTTTAATGGCCGGCTGGACGCCATCCAGGCAGCCATGCTGGACGTGAAGCTCAAACACTTGCCGGACTGGAATGGTTTGCGAAGAGCGGCCGCTGACATCTATCACGAATTGTTCTCGGCCGTGTCCGAAGGGGTCACTTTGCCCTTCGTCCCTTCCGGCTCGGAGCCTGTCTACCACCTTTATGTGGTCCGTACCGACGACCGCGAAGGTCTACAAGCCCACTTGGCCGCCGGTCAGATCGATACAGGCATTCACTATCCAATTCCGCTGCACCTGCAGGCGGCATTCACTCAGCTGGCTTACCAAAGCGGCGATTTTCCCGTCACGGAAGAGGTCTCGGCTCAGATCCTTTCCCTGCCGATGTATCCCCAGCTCCGGCGGGACCAGCAAGAGCGAGTCGTTGAAAGGGTTGGCGAGTTTATTGCCATGAAAATGGACACCTACTGTCCAGCAACGAATTGATCTTCAGCTTCAGAGGCACCGTATCTCAGTTGAGAACTGCAGAATGCATTGAGGGGGGATCTTGCGGCGGGCGCCTCAAAGTCGCGGGCTTGTCTTAGACGCGAGCTGCGACCCAGGATGCCGTAGTGGTCGCTGTATTCTGCAGCACTCACCTAAAGTATGAAGGGAGGTGATGTAATGCGGAAGTATGCCCTGGGCATGGGCGCCCTGCTTCTGGCGTTCATGCTCGGGCCTCCGAAAACGCTGCGAGCCGGCACCATCGGACTCACGCTCAGTACCAGTACCAATTATCCTGCAATGGGCGGGGTCTACGTTGGCCCGTACAACTTCACGGGTACCGGCTCTCAGTCATTGCAACTGGTCTGCGACGATTTCGCGGATGATGTATCCCCCGGAGAGTCGTGGACTGCAACGACCTCAACGTTCCCACTCACCAGTAGCGTCCTGTTTGATACCCAGTTCAGTGACTATCAGACACGCTACAAAGAGGTGGGATGGTTGGTGCAGCAGATGTTCAGTCTGCCCACCAACAGCCCCAACTATAGTCAAACCATCGGGGATATCCAATGGGCTATATGGGATATTTTTGACGTTACTCCCAACGGCCCAATCTCAGATGGACACAATAACCCATGGGGCACGTTGAGCGCGCAGGACCAGTGCAACATTGATGGGTACGGATGTACCAATTCCAATAACTGGCTTGCTCAGGCGCAGGCTAACTACGCCTCGGGCAACTACTCCAACTTAGTGATCTACACTCCCACGACTTGGTCAAGCGGTCGACCTCAGGAATACTTCGGCCTACAGCAAAGTATGCCTGAGTCGATGACCTTCTGGACGTTGCTTGTAGCTCTAGCAACGATTGCCCTGACTTGCAGGTGGGCCGACAAGGCTACCGTCAAACCCACCGCATCGGGCGAAGTGTAGACCGCAGCTGGTTCGCCCATCGTCAACCTGAGAACCTGATGCGCACGAGGGGCCGGACGTCGCCCGGTCGTGGAACCGAGGCGTCGGTCAGTCCCTCACAACCTGCCAAGCCCGGTCCTGATAACCGGGCTTGGCGCCCTTTCGCGGGCGAAAAGGCTGGAACTCAACCGTGGGGCAAATGGTTTACTCGCTGGATCCGCTTGCTGATCCGCGATGGTCCCGTTTTGTCCTTTCACATCCCGCAGGATCGGTTGCTCACTCCGTCGGTTGGCTGCTGGCGCTGCAGCGGACGTACGGTTTCAAGCCAGCGGTGCTGACGACGTCGAGTCCAGACGCTGAGCTCAGAGAGGGTGTCGTGTTCTGCTTGATCCGCAGTTGGCTCACCGGGCGACGCATTGTCTCCCTCCCGTTCTCCGACCACTGTGAGCCTTTGGTTCGTAGTCGAGAGGGTCTCGACACCTTGGTCGATGGCCTCAGGGAGGAGTCACGCCGGCAACGGTGCCGACGAGTTGAGGTGCGGTCGATCGCAACTCTTCCTGGGGGACGGTGGCTTGAGAGGTCCCAAGAGTTTGCATTTCACCGGTTGGATCTCCGGGACGGTTGCGAGCGCGTTTTTCAGGGGTTTCATAAGGACTGTGTGCAACGGAAGATCCGGCGCGCGCAACGCGAGAGCTTGACCTGGGAGGAGGGAAATTCTGCCAAGCTGTTGAGTCAGTTCTACCGTTTGCAAGTGATTTGCCGCCGGCGACAACGATTGCCGCCGCAACCGCTAGACTGGTTTCGCAACTTGATTGACTGCCTTGGCAGCCGGCTTAGTATCAGCGTCGCCTCAAAAGACCGTCAGCCGATTGCTGCCATCATTACCCTGCAGTTCAAGGATGTTCTCACGTATAAGTACGGTTGTTCAGACGACCGGTTTCATCGGTTCGGCGGCATGCAGCTTCTGTTGTGGAAGGCCATCGAGCGGGCCATAGTCATGGGACTCCGTGAGTTTGACATGGGTCGGTCCGACTTCGACAACCCTGGCTTAATTGCCTTTAAGGACCGCTGGGGTGCGCGACGGTCCAAGCTGACCTACTGGGCTTGTCCTGCTCGGCTGACTTCGAGGCCGGAAGCGACTTGGGCGCTTAACGCAGCGAAAACGGTGTTCGCGCACACTCCGGCGACCTGTCTGACGCTGGCTGGCAACTTGCTGTATAAGCACATCGGTTGAACTGGAAGCTTGACTGACAACAGCGTCAATCTCGGATTCTCACAGGTGGGGATCAGACTTTTCACGCGGCGAAATCTCTGGTGCATGCTGCTCTGCGGCGCTGTTCTGGCGAGCTACTCGCAACAACTGGCCGACCTCGTTACCTTCTCGTTCGCCCAGGATCAGTATTCTTACATCGTCTTAGTGCCATTGGCGAGTCTGGCCCTGGGTTTCCGCGAAAGAGCGGCGATATTCTCGGAGGTTCACTGGGCCCTTGTGCCAGGTATGACGTTGATATTCTTGGGGCTCGCCGGGACCGTTCTGCAGGAACGAGTTTGGCCAGCCGAGTCGGCGGCGTCGCTGTCTGCCACAACAGGTTGTATCTGGGCTCTAGTGGCCGGGATCTTTACCCTCTGCTACGGCACCCGGGCGGTTCGAGCGGCACTCTTTCCAATCATGTTCCTGCTCCTAATGGTCCCGGTTCCTGAGAGAGCGCTCGACAGCGCGTCGCTGTTTCTTCAAAAGGCGTCGTACCAGCTGACGTACCTGTTCATGACGCTAGCACGGACGCCAGTGCTACAAAAGGGCTTCGCGCTGATCACGCCAGAAGGCAGCATCGAGGTGGCGGCGCAATGCAGCGGGATCCGCTCAACACTGGGGCTCTTGATTGGCAGCCTCGTTGCCGGTCACCTGTTTCTGCGGTCAACGTGGAAATGCGGCGTGCTGGCCCTGAGCGTGATTCCGGTCTCGATCTTCAAGAACGCCCTGCGGATCGTCGTGCTCTACTGGCTCGGCTCGCACACCGATCAATACCTTCTGACGAGTTTACTGCACCATTATGGTGGCATTCCGTTTTCGATGGTGGCTCTGGGAGTTCTGGGACCGCTGTTGTGGTTGCTTCGAAGAACGGGGGCGCCGCGCTGGGTTGCGATACGTCGTCAGGGATCAGAGGCCACGCGAGGGGTTGGATAAGCAAGCTGCTCTGGGCCTGTGTCTTGTTTGACGCGAAGACGACTCTACACGTGACGCACATGATTCGAGGGCTCGAGGAGTTTGTGTGTTAGGGCATCGAAAGTTCGACTTTCAAGACTACTTCGGCATTTTGAAACGAAGACTGGTCGTGATCACCATCCCGGTGCTCCTTGGCCCGGTGCTGGGGTACGTCGCCACCAGAGTTCTGGTGCCGAGGTATGTGTCGACCAGCTTGATTTTCATCGATCAGCCCACAGTGCCGTCGGACGTTGTCAAGCCCATGACGACCGGCGATCTGATTGAGCGGGTTATGGCGATTCAGGCGCAGATCCTAAGCCGAACTCGTTTGGAACCGTTGGTCGACAAATATGATCGCCAGCCGAGTGGCGGGCCAATCTCCGAAGCGGCAGTCGCGAGCTTCCGCAAGGCCATCGTGATCGCCCCGGCGGAGTTCACCAACGGTTTTGCCGCTGGCGGCCGCGAACCGATTCCAGGCGTGAGCATCAGCTGCACTGCGGGCACTGCTTTAGCCGCTCAAGGAATCTGCGGGGACCTCACGTCAATGTTCATCCAAGAGAGCTTGGAGGAAATGGAGCAGCTCGAACAGGGTACGACAGGCTTCATCTCCTCCCAACTGGCTGACGCTAAGCGAAAATTGGATGAGCAGGATGCCAAATTGGCGGATTTCAAGAGTCGAAACCTGGGCCAACTGCCGGATGAGCAGGGCACTAACCTTCAGGTACTTTTAGAACAGAGTAATGAGCTGGAGGCCGCCTCTCAGGCGATTGACCGCGCCACTCAGGATCGAAGCTATGCCCAGTCGCTCTTGCAGCAGCAACTTACTTCTTCCCAGATTGCCGTCTCCGGGCCCGTGGCGACCGTAGATGAGTTACAGCAGCAACTTGCCAGAAAGCAGGCCGCGCTCTCCGAAATGCAAGCCCAGTACACCAGCAGGTATCCCGAGGTGACAAGGTTAAAGGGTGAAGTCGCGGATCTTGAGAAGCAGATCGCGGACCGAGGGACAGCCGAGAAGAAGGCGGCAGAAGCGCCAACTTCGAAGACCCCGGAAAACAGGGTGGAGTCGCCGCAAGTGCAGCAGCTTCGAGCCCAAATTCACCAGGATGACGAAATCATCCGAACTCGAACGACAGAGGAAGCTCACCTCAAGGCGCAGATTGAACAATACGAGCACAAGTTACAGCTGAGTCCGATGGTGGAGGAGCAACTTAAGAACCTAACTCGCGATCATGAGACGGCGCTTCGCTTTTACAATGATTTGCTCACGAAGCAGAGCCAGTCGGAAATGGCAACCGCCCTGGAGCGGAGAGAGCAAGGCGAGCGGTTCCGTCTGCTGGACCCTCCCAACCTGCCACTGAAGCCGGACTTCCCCAAGCGCAGCCTTTTTCTTATCGGCGGGCTCGCAGGCGGGCTTGCTGTCGGTCTAGCCCTGGCGCTGCTTCTCGAAATGCTGGATCAATCGATTCGAGACGAGCGGGACATCGAGGTTCTCCTGAAGATCCCCAATGTAGCGACGCTGCCAGCCATCCAAAGCCTGAAAGGGTGGAAGAACGAACCACCAAAGAGCCGAAAGAAAGAAACGTCCACCGTCGGCTCGATTCTGACCTCGAGAGGCTGAGAACGACCGTGAGCACTCAAGACCGCCCTGCGAATTCGAGCCTCCCTGAGCATTCGCCAGAGGAGCCGCCCCACACTCTTCTGGCACTAGTCTGTGACCGTCTTCGGAGCCGTCCGGCGGCGGCTCACTCCGGGGACGAGCCAAAGGGCCAGGGCGAAGCCAAGAAGAATGCGGCCGAGCAAAGGGGCGATGATACTCAGCCGGCAGGCGATCAACGGGCAACCCGTGCCGAGAACGCGAACCTGTCTAAGGGCGAGTCACTGACCTCCGTCTTGTTGCGCGAGCGCTGTCGGAGCAGTGACTGGCATCCTGATCCCGGCTCTTTGATGATCGATGAAGCGTTGGACTCAACCATCGGCCGTGAAGAGTTCCGTCGGTTGCGGACCTACCTCTATGAGGTTCGGCGGAAGGTGCCGCTGCAAAGGCTGCTGATCAGCAGTGCATTGTCCGGAGAGGGCAAGACCTTCGTGAGCGCGAACCTGGCTCAAGCCATGGCCTTTCGTCCCAACGAGTCGGTTCTGGTGGTGGACGCAGACCTTCGCCTCTCCCGTCTTCACCGGCCGCTGGGGGCGTCGGCCGAACCCGGTCTCTCTGAGTACCTTCAGGGCGACGCAGACTTGTTTTCCATCCTTCAGCGGGGGCCAACCGAAAATCTCTTTTTCATCGCAGGAGGCATGCCCCGCAAGAACCCTGCCGACTTGATCGGCAACGGCAAGCTGGAAGCTCTCCTGCAACGGCTGGCGCCCGCCTTTGACTGGATCGTGCTGGATTCACCGCCGGCCCTGTTAGTAACCGATGCTGAGCTGCTGGCCTCGCTGTGTGACGGCGTGCTGCTGGTTGTCCGGGCCGGCGTGACCCAGCTCGATATGGCGCGAAAGGCGCTCCAGATCTTCCGTAACAAGCATCTGCTTGGCACCGTTCTAAACGGATCGCAATCACACATGCCTTATGCCGACTACTACGGGCAATCCCCGGCGACAGCACCGAAGAAGGGCAAACGCCGCAAATCGAGGTGAGCCTTTCAGAGGGTGCAAGCGGTTGGTGTCAGGCGTTCTGGCCCCTTCGGCAGGTGGAATGGGTTCCGCTGGAGTGCCATGAATGGAACCTGTTGATTCTTCTAGGGTACTGCGTCCAACCCCAAGGCCTGTTTCCTAATCCCTTCGCTTGGCACCTCACTGTGGGTGCTTAGGCATCCGAATGGAGTATGAGAAGGCGAGATGTACCGAATCTCTCTGCTCCAGTGAGAAGTCTGATTGTTAGGTTACCGAGAAGAATGTCCGTATCTTACTTCATACGCGTCCGTAAGACGACTCCGAGTATAGCGCCCTCTGGCCATACGTGACCTTTGGTCACTTGCACGTTCCCCAGGACGCCGGTTTAATGGTAAAGGCGAATGAAACTCAAAAACACTAGTAGGCATATTCGTTGAGAGGTATTAATCATATTTTCGGCTCCAAGACACTTTCGGGGTTGGGGCCCAATGCAAGAATCGAGATGAGGTTCAACCTACGCTGGGGAATCACCTACGACAAGCTGACGGGCAGTGGGTTGTTTCGGGTTGATCGCGCGGACCGTCCGCTGACAGGACGCACGGAAGGCAACCAGGATCCCGAAGTTCGATGTGAGGCCGGAACCAGTTCCAGCAGGTTGAGCGATTCTGCCTGCCAATGCCTCAACCCTGTGGCAGGCAGGCTGGCTGAAGGCGACGAGTTCCCCCAAAGCGGCCGATAAGCATTGAAAGCGTCCATCGGCCAAGCAATTGACAATGTGGGGCTTACTGGAAAACAAGTCCTGTAAGTCAAGGGGCGGAGCTTTGTCCTCCAGCGAGGGAGCTCCTGTTTAATGAGAAACCTGTTCGTCGACTTGTATTTCCTAATAAGACCGAACCTTCCGCGAGCATTCCGATTGAGAGTTCGACGTTTGATGCTGAAGCGGTCCATGGGCGGGCATTCCGGCTCTTGGCCCATTAGCCATCTGTCCGATATGAGACCGGACTGGTGGCGCGGTTGGCCAAACGGCAAGAAGTTCGCATTCGTTCTCACGCATGACGTCGAGGGCAGAAAAGGGCTGGATCAATGTCGCGCACTGGCTGATATGGAGATGCGCTTGGGGTTTCGATCCTGCTTTTACTTTGTGCCAGAAGGAGAATATAAGACACCATCGGCTTTGCGGGATTTTCTTACTGGATCCGGGTTCGAGGTGGGCGTCCATGACTTGGCGCACGATGGCAAACTCTACCGGTCTCGGAAGAGGTTCAGGAGGCGCGCAGCGAGAATTAATCAGTATCTCCAAGAATGGGGGGCGGTCGGCTTTCGCTCAGGCTTCACGCTGCACAACCTCGATTGGATACGCGATTTAAATATTCTTTACGATGGATCCAGCTTTGATACGGACCCGTTCGAGCCCCAGTCAGATGGAATGAACACCATCTTTCCCTTTTGGGTTAATCGAAGCGACGGTTCGGGATATGTCGAGCTTCCCTACACGTTGCCACAGGACTCTACGTTGTTCCTTCTGCTGCAAGAATCCGGAATTGACACCTGGCGACGCAAGCTGGATTGGGTTGCCCTGAAGGGGGGACTCGCCCTACTAAACGTTCATCCAGATTACATGGATTTCGGCAATGGATATTCCTCAGGATATAAAGCTCAGATTTATAGGGACCTTCTGGAATACGTGGCGAGTCGCTACGGGCAGGAAGCATGGTTTGCTTTGCCAAAAGATGTCGCCACGCACGCTCACCGCCAGAAGTCAGCATCCACGGAATCGGATGCCGACCCGGTTGCGAGTGTTCGTTCCCAGGTCGAGCTGAGGTATCGCTCTGACCCAACTGAGGCCTGCCGATCTCGCGTGCCGGCTCCTCCTTGTCGCTTGACTGAATCGAACGATTGGCGCCTTCGCGGCAGGCGCGCGGCCATGGTGATGTTCTCATACTATCCGAGCGATCCGCGGCCACGTCGCGCCGCCGAAGCGCTCGTTGCCAAAGGCGTGCGGGTTGACTTGATCTGCCTTACGGAGAAGGTTGAGGATCCTCGCCACGAGGTTGTAAGCGGTGTGGACGTGACGCGCATTCCAATGCGACATCGCCGTGCGTCGAAGTTCACCTACTGCCTTCAGTACCTGGCATTCCTTTTGATCTCGGGGGGACTTCTGGCGTTCCGGTCGTTGACTCGCGGCTACGACTTGGTTTACATCCACAACATGCCGGATATCCTGGTCTTCGGCGCCCTCTTGCCGAAGGTCTGCGGGGCGAAGGTGATATTGGACCTCCATGATCCCATGCCTGAGCTCATGGTGACCATTTTCGGCCTCCGGCCGGGGGCAGCGGCTGTTCGCCTGCTGAAGCGGCTGGAAAAATGGAGCATCGCGCTGGCGGACGCCGCGGTCACGGTCAATCGAGCGTGTGCAAAGCTGTTCGCATCACGCAGTTGCCCTGCGTCCAAGGTGACTGTGGTCATGAACTCCCCCGACGAGAGAATCTTCGGGCTTCGTCCTGCCCCTGATCACACCTTGCAGGGTGACGTCAACAAGCCATTTGTCATCATGTATCACGGGTCCCTGGTCGAGCGAAACGGTCTGGATCTAGCGATCGATGCGCTGGCGCGCGTACGACAGTTTTTACCCAACGCAGAGCTGAGGGTCTACGGTCGCCAAACGCCTTTTCTGGCCCGCATGATGGAATTGGTCCAGGCCAAGGGCTTGCAACAAGCAGTTAAATACCTGGGTGCCAAGTCGCTGGAACAGCTCGTGCCGGCCATCGAGGCATGTGACGTGGGAATCATCCCAAATCATCGAAGCGTGTTCACGGAGCTTAACACGCCAACCCGGATTTTCGAGTATCTCGCACTGGGTAAGCCCGTCATTGCCCCACGCGCGCCGGGCATTTGCGACTATTTCGAAGATGGTTCCCTCGTCTTCTTTGCGCTAGGAGACGCTAGAGATCTCGCCGACAAAATCGAATATGTATTCTCGCATCCGTCCGAGGTGGCCGAAATTGTGAGGCGAGGTCAAGCGGTCCATCGAGAACATAGTTGGCCCATGGAGAGAATCCGGCTGACCGACTTGGTCGCTGCCCTTCTGGACACGGCACCCGCGCGGAATGACGCTGTGTCAGTGGTAACCGGGGTTCAAGGTGCGGCCGTGCAGCAGTCGACGCTTAAGAGCGATTATGTTTGACGACACGGGTAGGGTCCTCGAAATAGTTCAAGGGGCATTCCGCCGGCGCCGCGTGCTGGTGGTTGGTGATTTGATTCTCGACCGGTACCTCTGGGGTAGAGTGGACAGAATCTCTCCGGAAGCTCCGGTACCTGTGGTCCGGCTTGACCATGAAACTCAAGCAGCCGGCGGAGCCGCAAATGTGGCGGCCAACCTTAGTGCGCTTGGCTGCGAAACGTCAGTGTCAGGCGTGCTGGGAGCAGATGAGAACGGCCGGCAGCTGATGGAGATTCTGTACGGCCTTGGTATTGACACAACGGCTACTCTGTCGGTACCGGGCAGCCCTACCATCTGCAAGACGCGCATTCTAGGCGGCCAGCAGCAGATGCTCCGTTTTGACGTGGAAAAGGTCGGCGAGCTCACCGCCGATCTAAAAGCGACGCTCCTCGCTGGAATTGAGACGCAGATCTCGCATCTATCGATGATCATTCTTTCCGATTACGGAAAGGGATTGCTCGGCGAGTCGGTGTGCCAGTCCATCATCGGCCGGGCGCGCGACCTAGCGGTCCCCGTATTAGTTGATCCGAAGGGTCTGAGCTACGAAAAGTACCGCGGCTGCTTTCTTATTTCGCCGAACCGAGCGGAACTTGCGGCCGCGACCTCCCTGGATACTGGCGACTTGGAAGCCCTGCTGCGGAAAGGGCAGCAGTTTCGCTCCGACCTTGGAATCGGCCATTTGGTGGCCACGCTGGGCGAGCTTGGAATGACACTGCTGGATCCCAGTGGCGTTCACCGGTTCCCAGCAGTGGCCCGTGAGGTGTTCGACGTATCCGGCGCCGGGGACACCGCCATCGCTACCATCGGTGCAGCAGTCGCGGCGGGTCTGCATCTTCATGATGCCATACGGCTTGCGAATCTGGCTGCCGGCATCGTCATTCGGAAGGTCGGAACGGTACCCATCTGCAAGGACGACTTGCTGGCCAGCCTGGCATCCGACGGAGACGGGGATGCAGCGGACAAGATTTCTGCGTTGGGACCGCTCTTACGGCGGGTTGCCCACTGGCGGGCGTCCGGTCAGAGAATCGTTCTCACCAACGGATGTTTCGATCTGCTTCATATTGGGCACTTGGCTTTGCTCGAGCACGCAAAGCGCGAAGGAGACTGTCTCATCGTTGCTCTTAACACGGATCGTTCCGTCCGTGCTTTAAGAGGGGCGGGCCGCCCCATCGTCTCGGAACACGCGCGCGCCAAGCTCGTGGCAGCCCTTCCGTGTGTTGATGCTGTGGTGCTCTTCGACGAAGACACTCCGCTTAGTCTAATCAGGGCGCTGCGACCGGACGTCCTTGTTAAAGGAGGGGACTATTCGGAGGAAGAGGTCGTCGGCGCCAATGAAATGAAGACTTGGGGAGGACGGGTTACCCTGGCTCCTATGGTTGAGGGTGCCAGTACGACCGCGATTCTGCAGAGAGCTATTTCGTCGCATCGCGAAAACCCGCAGGAATTCGTTCAGTGAGCATGAGCTGGCCTGGGGTGTCCCAGATCCAAAGACGGAGAGCAGGTATTCGCACCGCCGACAATATCTGCAGGTACTGAGTGGGTCTTTGTCGGAAGGAGGTTTCGCTCGTGGTCGATGCTAAGAAGGTTGTTGTGGTGGGGCTCGGCGAGATAGGGCGACCGATCCTCGAGTTGGCTTCCAGACGCCATGAAACAGTCGGAGTCGACGTTTCACCTCCACCCGAAAGGGTTGCCGGAGTCGACGTCATGCATATCTGTTATCCCTATCAAATCGAGGATTTTGTTGGAGAGAGCGCTCGGTACATTGCATTGTTCAGGCCTTCGTTGACGATTATCAACAGTACTGTGGCGGTCGGAACGACGCGCGCCGTCGCCGAGCGAGCTGGTGCAGCCGTTGTCAACAGTCCTGTGCGCGGCAAGCATGCCCGCATGCTCGACGATCTTCTGAAATACACCAAGTTCGTAGGAGCGATTGATCTGATGGCCGGTGAGCGTGCGGCGGAGCATTTCCAGTCGATAGGCTTGAAAACACGGATTTTGTCCTCCCCAGAGGCAACGGAGCTCGCAAAGCTTACGGAGACGACCTATTTGGGGTTGCTCATTGCGTGGGCACAGGAAATTGAAAGGTACTGTGACCAACTGGGCGAGGATTACGACGAAATTGTATCGATCTATGACGAGATCAACTACCTCCCTCCCGTTAAGTATTTCCCGGGAATCATTGGGGGCCACTGCGTCATGCCCAACATCAACATCTTGAATCGCCTTGGACGTTCAGAGATCCTTTCATCGATTCAGTCGTGCAACAGCAAGAAAATCGAGAGGGAAGCAAAGAGACATGCTGCCGACGCATCGGACTCAGGCGAAGCTGGACTGGCACCTCGCCCCAGTGTTGCGGTTCCAGTGGGCTCATCCTAAATATGCGTGCGAGCAGATGTAGTGGTTCAGGAGGCTCTTGTGCGACAGGTGAGCGTAGGGATGACCGAGAGTGCTGAAATGAAGCATCAGAGCGTCCAACCGCCCTACGTTCTGATTACTCCTGCTCGCAATGAAGAGGCTTTCATCGAGAACACTATCGAGTCGGTGATTCATCAGACGTACCTGCCGCTAAAGTGGGTGATCGTGGAGGATGGGTCAACGGACAAGACCGCAGAAATCGTAAGCCGTTACCTTTCGCAGTATCCTTGGATCGAAATGGTACAAATGCCGAAGCGCCGAGACCGGAGCTTTGCGGCTAAAGTGCAGGCCTTCAACGCTGGCTATAAGAGAGTCAGCGAGCTTGACTTCGAGATCGTAGGCAATCTGGATGCCGATCTCTCATTCGATAGAGAGTATCTTCACTTTCTCGTGGGCAAATTTGCGATGGACGCTAACCTTGGGGTAGCCGGAACTGTCTTCGAGGAGAACGGGTACAGTTCCGAACGGCAGAGTTTTGAAGGGCGAAACCATGTTGCAGGCGGCTGCCAGCTGTTCCGCAAGCGTTGCTTTGAGGCGATAGGCGGATTCACTCCGAATAAAGCGGGAGGCGTTGATTGGATAGCGGTCACCACCGCCCGCATGATGGGCTGGAAGACGGAGTCATTCCGGGAAAAGTCCTTCTTTCACCACCGGCACCTCGGCACCGCGGAACGCGGCGTCCTGTCCTCTCAGTTCTCTTACGGAGAGAAAGACTACTACCTGGGCGGTCACCCAGTCTGGGAGGTATCAAGGGTTGTCTACCGGGCCGCCAAGCCGCCGTACATCCTTGGCGGACTGGCTTTGGGCGCCGGCTATTGCTGGGCCTTCCTCCGGCGGACGCCTCGCCCGGTCTCCCGGAAACTCATGAGTTTTCACCGCAAGGAACAGATGGCGAAGCTCAAGGCCATCCTCAATTCTCTCGTGAGATTCAAGCAGGTCGATAATTTTCATCTTGCACGAGATTGACACAGATGCCCTCATTCATGGGAGACGACGCTCTGGTCAAGAAAATCGACGCCGCCCTCGGCCGTTTTTGTGGATGGCTCGATCGCTATGGGGAGACATCCTCCGATCACCAGAGCTTCTTCGCAAGTAAGCTCGGACGGAGCGCGAAGGCACTGTATTACCGCAGGCCGTTGCTTGGTACACTCGCAGTCGCGCCTATGGTCTTTTGTGAGGCTCTTGCTCCATCAGCGCGAAAATTGTTCTGGAAAGCGCAGCGATTCCCCATAGCCGACGCTCATTACGCTATGGGCTTCGCCTTGCTTGCGGGAATCGGCAAAGGGGACAGGTACTACCGGCAGGCCGTTCACTTTCTCGAGGTTCTTGAAGGTACTCGCTGCAGTGGGTACGAGGACTACTGCTGGGGATATCCATTCGACTGGCAGACGAGAACGGGCATCATGAAGAAGGGTACACCCCTCATAACGACGATCCCTTACGTGTACGAGGCATTCTCGGATGTCTACGCGCTCGACGGGCAGCCCGGCTGGCGTCAGATCATGCGCTCCATCGCTGCCCATGCTTTCAGCGGTTATCGGGACCTGGAGACGGCTCCGGATGCTGCCAGTTGTGGTTATACCCCTGCTCCGGACGACCCTTGCGGCGTCATCAATGCCAGTGCCTATCGTGCCTTTCTCCTAACAAAGGCTGGAATCGAGCTCTCAGAACCACGATACCTCGACACCGCCAGGAAGAACGTGAACTTTGTCATCGCCAATCAGAATGCCGATGGCTCCTGGTACTATGCTGCGGATGGCCAGAGGGACTTTGTCGACCACTTCCACACCTGTTTCGTTTTGAAAGCTCTCGCCAAGATCGAAGGGCTGACAGGGTCGTCCCAGTGTACCGAAGCCATCGAGCGGGGAGTCGAGTTTTACGTCGCCCATTTGTTTGATTCCCAGGGCTTAGCGGTGCCTTTTTCGAGAGCGCCGCGGCTCACGGTCTATCGCCGAGAACTGTACGACTACGCGGAGTGCATCAATCTGGGTGTCCTCCTGCGCGGACGGTTTCCCGCACTCGACAGGATTCTGTCAAGTACGACCAACGACCTCTTGGAGAGATGGCAAAAGAGGGATGGCTCGTTCCGAGCCCGGGAGCTGCTGATGGGATGGGATGAAGTTCCCATGCATCGGTGGGCTCAGTCGCAGGCATTTCGAAGCCTTTGCTTCCTGTTGTCCCGAAGCGCGAAATTAGCCCAAGCGACCACCGCCGACGAACGCCTCCAGTCGGCGGCAGCTACAGCTTAGTACCCGAAGAACAAGACTAGCGCCCTTCAGTGTGCGGCATCTGCGGCCAGTTTAATTTTGGGACTCAGGCCCCCGTGGTCCCGCGGGACATCGCGAGGATGACCGACACCCTCGTGCATCGCGGCCCCGACGACGAAGGATACTATATCTCGGGACCGCTCGGGTTCGGCTTCCGCCGGCTCTCGATCATTGACCTCGCCGGCGGCCATCAGCCCATGGCAGATCAGGAAGAAACGGTTTGGGTCATCTTCAACGGCGAAATCTATAACTTTTTCGAGCTCAGGCGTGAACTGGAGAGCTTCGGCCACGTCTTTCGGACGAAATCGGACACGGAGGTCATCGTCCATGGGTACAAGCAGTGGGGCGACGATGTACTGAACCGCCTCAACGGCATGTTTGGTCTGGCGATCTGGGATGCCAGGCAGCAGCGGCTGGTTCTGGCCCGGGATGCGTTCGGAATCAAGCTGGTGTATTACCGAATCGATCGGGGGGCCTTGTATTTTGGCTCCGAGCTCCGCGCGGTTCGTGCAGGGATACCCGGGGACCCCGAGGCGGACCCCACGTCGCTGAATCTCTTTCTGCGCTACCGGTTTACGCCTTCGCCTCATACGATCCTCAGGGGGGTCTGTAAACTGGCTCCTGGAACCAAGCTAACCGTTGAGGACGGTACTTGCCAGGTGAGCCGCTGGTATAACTTCAGACCTGTTCCTTTTGCGATCGCGAAGTCGCCGAGCGAAGCCCGGGAAGAGTTGCTGGCCCTTTACAAACAGGCAGTGCGCCGCCAGCTCATTAGCGACGTGCCGCTTGGCTTGCTTCTGAGCGGTGGCTTGGATTCTGGTCTTCTCCTTGCCTTGATGAATCTCAACGGGTCCGGTTGGCAGACCTATACCGTCGGGTACGGCTCAACCTTCGCGGACGACGAATTAGCGGACGCCTCAGAGACCGCACACATCCTGGAATCAAAGCACGCCACTGTCACGATCACGAGATCAATCTTCGAGGAGACGCTCCCGAAAATCGTTTCGTCTCTCGAGGAACCGATCGCGGCCTCTTCGATCGTGCCAATGTATTTCGTCTGCGAGAGAGCGCGGCAAGACGTCAAGGTCGCTCTCGTCGGACAGGGCCCGGACGAACTGTTCGGTGGCTATCGCCGTCATCTGGGGGTCCGCTATGGGGCGCTGTGGGCGCAACTACCAAGTTGGATGCGTAGTCCCGTCTCTTCAGCTGTGTCCGCCCTGCCGAGGAACGAGATGTTGAAGCGCGGCGTTTACTCCCTGGCAACTTCGGATCGCCTGAGCAGGTACCAGCAGGTCTTCTCAATACTGCCAGGCGACCAGGTCGATGGACTGTTCCAGGAGGGTCTGCTCGACGGCAAGTCAGGCGACACTATCCTAGAATGCTGGGCGGACTTGGTTGGTCTTATGGACGCCACCGACGAACTTGGCGGGCTCCAGTTCCTGGAGGTGCGATCCACACTGCCGGACGAGCTCCTCATGTACGCCGACAAGCTCTCCATGGCTCATAGTCTTGAGCTTCGCGTCCCCTATCTGGACAAGGACATTGTGGAATTTGTCGAGCGATTGCCTGCGCGCTTCAAAGTTCGGAATGGGTCCCGGAAGTGGTTGCACCGCCAAGTGTGCCGCTCCTATCTCCCCAGTTCGATTCTGAAACGGCCTAAGCGCGGATTCGCCGTCAATGTCGTGGATGACTGGTTTCGCGGCACCAGGGACTCCAGGATGGCTGAGACTCTCCTCGACGGCGGATCCAAAATCTACCACTACCTTCGTCCGGCTGCCGTGCGCAACCTGTATGAGCAGCATGCCTCGAGCCGGCAGGACAATCACAAAATCCTGTTTAGCCTGGTCGTTTTTGAGGAATGGCTAAGGGCTCATGAAGCGCCCATGGCGGTCGTGACTGAGGGTTGGCGGCAGTGATTGGTGTCATTGCGGGTCGCGCGGAACAGGATGTCGTTCGTGAGTTCTTTGAACTCTTCAAAACCCCATGGGAGTTCTACCGGCGGCACCGGCAGTATGACGTGCTGATCTGCACGGGCGAAGCTCCGTTTGACGGAACCGCGAAGCTTGTGATTGTCTATGCGGGACGGCGGACACAATTTGACGATGCGCAGCGGGTTGCAACCAGCTTCCAGCGGAAGCGGACGTGCGTTCTCCGATGTCAAGGAGACAGACTTCCGATTTATGGGGACACCGTCACTTTTGTTGACTGTGAGACCTGCCTGCTGACCGATGAAGACTCTCAACAGTCTGTGGGATACGTACAGCAGTTTGGCGCGGGTGCTCGAGCCCGAATCGGTTATGACCTCTTCGGTGAGATTCGGAGGCTGCTGTCTGAGGGCCAGCCGCCCGCTTATGCCGACCTTCCGGCCCTGGAACTGCACATCGCACTTCTCAGAGACTTGATCATTGGGTGCGGAGTCTCGTTGGTTGAAGTGCCCCCGGTCCCGGACGGCCATCCCTTCATCGCTTGCCTCACCCACGATGTAGACCATCCCTCGATGCGCCAGCACCAATGGGACCACACTGTTCTCGGATTTCTGCATCGTGCTGTCGTCGGTTCGCTGCGCGGCTTCATCCGGGGGCGGATGTCTCTTCGGGCCCTTGTCATGAATTGGGCGGCAGCCTTGAAGGTGCCCTTGGTTTATCTCGGTTTTGCCAAGGATTTCTGGCGTGATTTTGCTGATCGCTACCTGGAATTGGAACAGGGTGCTCCTTCGACTTTTTTCGTAATTCCTTTCAAGGGCTGTCCTGGAATGAGCCCCGAGGGCCCCGCGCCCGAGTTTCGTGCCGCCCGGTATGGGGCTCAGGACATCGGCGATATCATTCAGCAGTTGGAGGCGGCGGGCTGCGAAGTAGGGCTGCACGGCATCGATGCCTGGCTCGATGGGTCTCGAGGGCGCGAGGAGTTGGAAGAGATCCGGCGCCTCTCTGGCAGAGCCGAGATCGGTGCGCGGATACACTGGCTCTACCATGATCAGCAGTCGCCCTCCGCCCTCGAGAACGCCGGAGCGGCCTACGACTCGACCGTGGGCTACAACGGAGCAGTGGGATATCGGGCCGGCACGACTCAAGTCTACCGACCGCTGACGGCCACCCGGCTGCTGGAGCTGCCGCTGCACGTGATGGATACCGCCTTGTTCTACCCGGGCCATCTCGGACTGTCTGCAAGGCAGGCGAACACGCTCGTGAGCCGCATGGTAAGCAATGCGGTCCGGTTTGGAGGTTGTCTCACGGTTAACTGGCACGATCGCAGTCTCGCCCCGGAACGACTGTGGGATTCCCCTTATCGCGGCCTAGTCGAGGATCTCAAGGGTCAAGGGGCGTGGTTTGCAACCGCTGGCCAAGCGGTCGCCTGGTTTCGCAAGCGGCGCTCGGTGGTGTTTGAAACCCAAGGTCAAGATCCCGATGCAGCGCGCGCCAGGGTCACGAGTGAGCAGAGCAATCATCTGCCCGGTCTGCGACTGCGGGCCTATCAGGCGCGAACGTCGCGCGACATTGGTGAGCGCGACTCAGGTCACTACGTCGACGCGCCTGTCGAGGAAAGCTGTGGCTCGCGGGTTCCTTGTGAGGTAGTCAGATGAATGGCCGAAGCGTGCAGGCGACGGGCCACAAGAACGGGTCGCCGCCAGAACGGGCGACTGAGTCCTGCGCACCGCAATCCTTTATCATCGCACCGGGACAACCGATACTGGTAACTGGAGCCGCCGGTTTCATTGGCTCGCGCGTCGTAGAGGGCTTGGCTCACCGCGGCTTTCGGAACGTGCGCTGCTTCGTACGTCCCTCGAGCGAGCTGACCGAAATCGAAGCCATCATCGAGCGCCGGCCCCCAGGGGCACGACTCGAGCTGTTCAAAGGCAATCTCCTCTCCTCCTCGGATTGCGAGGCCGTATGCAGGGACGTGGCCGTGATCTTTCATCTGGCCGCCGGAACCGGTGAGAAGTCCTTTCCCGATGCGTTCATGAACTCCGTCGTTACGACGCGCAACCTCCTCGAGGCTAGCCTGCGCCAAGCGTGTCTGCAACGATTTGTCCTTGTGAGCTCGTTCGCCGTGTACACCAACCGCCAGAGATCGAACCGCTTGGATGAATCTTGCCCGATCGAGGAACACGCCGAGCTCCGCGGCGACGCCTATTGCTTTGCCAAGGTCAAACAGGAGCAGATCGTCAGAGAATATGCGAAGAGATTCGCAATTCCTTACGTCATCTTAAGGCCGGGTAGCGTTTACGGCCCTAGTCAGGTTGGGATTACTGGCCGCGTTGGCATTGGCACGTTCGGGCCGTTCTTACACCTCGGCGGCTCCAATAGAGTGCCGTTCACGTTCGTCGACAACTGTGCCGACGCCATCGTCCTGAGCGGTCTGGTCCAAGGCGTCGATGGAGAAATCTTCAACGTGGTGGATGACGAGCCCCCTTCCAGCCGCTGCTTCTTGCGCCAGTATAAGAACAACGTGCGGCACTTCAGATCCGTTTACGTCCCCCACGTGGCCAGTTATGCGCTCTGCTATCTCTGGGAGAAGTACTCGCAATGGTCAAAAGGACAGTTGCCACCCGCCTTTAATCGTCGCCGTTGGTACGCTGAGTGGAGGAGCACGCGCTACAGCAACGAGAAGCTGAAGGAACGGCTGGGCTGGGCGCCCAAAGTGCCTACCCGTGAAGCATTGCGCCTGTGTTTCAGAAGTTGCGCACAAGGGGGGCGCCATGCTTAAGGTCGCTATCGTAGGATGCGGCAAGATCGCAGACGCTCACGCAGCACAGATCCAAAAGGTGGGCGGATGTGAGATCGTCGGCGTGTGTGACCGTGAACCCTTGATGGCCAGACAGCTCTACGAACGCTTCCCTGTCAAGGGTTACTTCGCCGACCTCAGTGAACTGGTGGTTGAGGCCCGGCCCGACGTAGTGCATATCACCACACCACCCCAGAGTCATTTCGAGATCGCCCGATTCTGCCTTGAGCAGGGCTGTCACGTCTACATAGAGAAACCCTTTACGGTCGATGCCGAACAGGCGCAACGCCTGGTAGACTTGGCTGACGAAAAGGGCCTCAGACTCACGGTGGGTCACAACGAGCAGTTCAGTCACGCGGCGCGCCGCATGAGGGCGGCGGTTGGCAGCGGTTTTCTGGGCGGGCCCCCGGTGCACTTGGAGAGCTACTACGTCTATGATCTGGGAGACGCCGCTTACGCCCGCGCTGTGCTCGGTGACCGGCAGCACTGGGTCCGCAAATTGCCGGGGAGATTGCTGCACAATATTATCAGTCACGGAGTCGCCCGAATCGCTGAGTTCCTGACGAGTGACGACCCTCTGGTGATTGCTTACGGCTTTGTGAGCCCGCTTCTCAAAGGGATCGGTGAAACCGAGATTGTGGATGAGCTTCGAGTAATCATCTCGGACAGGGAGCGCACCACCGCCTATTTCACTTTTTCCTCCCAAATGCGGCCTTCTATCCATGAGTTCCGCGTCTACGGCTCGAAGAACGGCCTCGTTCTCGACCAGGACCATGAAATCGTACTCCGGCTTCGTGGCACGAAATTCAAAAGCTACGCCGACAAGTTTATTCCCCCCGCTCTGTTTGCAAAGCAATATCTCGGCAACCTGCTCGAAAATATAAGACTCTTTCTGGCCAAAGATTTTCACATGGACTCGGGCATGAAGTATCTGATTGAAGGCTTCTATCGCTCGATCCGTGAAAACGCTCCGGTGCCCATTCCCTATCGTGAGATCCTGCTCACCGCCCGAATTATGGATGCGATCTTTGATCAGCTTCAGGCGGACCGGGGGCTGACTCGGTTGGCCTTTGAATCCCGGTCCGTGGCCGCGGGGGTTGCTTCCTAAACACGACTCCGAGCAAGAACTCGTAAGCCGCCACGTTTTAGGCTGCGTTCTTCGAGGTAATGAATTCGGTCTTCGTGACGGCCATGCGCTGTGCCTCCAGCAGCAGGTAGCGTAGGTTCGTAGGTCCCGGCCGTGGCCGAGCAGCGATTTGATGTTGCCGTTGATCGCGTCCGTCACGCCCATCGCGATGCGCGTCACTTTCGCTCCAAAGGGCCCCTCCCGGGTCGACCTCGAACACGCGTTTGAAAGTCATGATCCTTTGTTTTCTTATACCTAACGGTTTCGTTTTTGGAAATTTCGGCCCCAACCTACTACAGTAGTAGTATACTAAATGTCAAGTAGGCGGTTCGGCTGTAATTCAAAATCCGTTACCTCCTCTTGCGTTGCGTTCATCGATCTCGCGCCGGTAGGCCCGGTATCCGAACCGGTCCAGAATCTTCGTGAAATCGTTGTCGGGTTGTTGACGAGCCCAGTGAACTGACGCTATGCCTCCTTCCTTAGCGCTGCTGATTTGGCTCTTCCTTTTGCTGGCGCTGTTGTGGTTCGACCCCGCCAAGGAGCCGGGAACCTCCTGGGCCTTGTGGGTTCCGACTATCTGGATGTTTATCGTGGGCTCGCGGCTCCCGTCGCAGTGGCTCGCTGGCGAGGTGGCAATCGCAGCGGGTTCTCTGGAGGAAGGGAATCCTCTGGATCGCAATGTGTTCTCGGTCTTGATTCTGGTCTCGATGGGCATTTTGATCTCGCGGTCTTTTCAATGGGGCGAGTTCTTCGGCCGCAATCTTGCCCTGACCGCGTTCATTGGGTTCGCCCTGGTGAGTGTCTTGTGGTCTGACTTGCCCTTCGTGGCCTTTAAGCGCTGGTTCCGTGACCTCGGCCACTACCTAGTGGTGTTGGTCGCTTTGTCAGACCCTCGCAGAACGGAGGCGGTTCGCACCCTGCTTCGGCGCCTCGGCTATCTGCTGATTCCGCTTTCCATTTTATTGATTAAGTATTACCCAGCGATCGGAGTGGGATATAACCCGTGGACCGGCGTGATTGTATATGCGGGGCCGACAACAGGAAAGAACTCGCTTGGCGTCGTTTGCCTAGTCAGCGGGCTCTTCTTCTTTTGGGACACGGTGGCACGATGGTCTGAACGTAAGGAATCCAGGACGAGACGGATCATCCTCGTGAACCTGGCGTTTATCGCGATGACACTTCACCTGCTGCACATCGTTGATAGCCAGACCTCGCGGGTCTGCCTGATAGTCGGTTGCCTGGTAATTCTAGTAGCTCACAGCAGAGCCTGCCAGCGCAATCCCCGTGCCCTGACGATTGCAATCCCTGCATTAGTCTGCCTCAATTTCATTCTGGCTTTCGGTTTCGGGGTTGACATCAAAGGCTGGGTGGCGGAGGCCGTAGGGCGGAACCCAAACCTCACTGATAGAACCCTGATCTGGCCGGTCCTGCTTGGGATGCACACTAATCCGCTGCTGGGGACTGGCTACGAGAGCTTCTGGCTGGGTGATCGGCTGCTGTGGCTCTGGCAGCAGCACGAGACTGCTGGATTGAACGAGGCGCATAATGGCTATCTTGAAGTCTACCTAAACCTAGGCATGATCGGACTTAGCCTTCTGGTTGCATTTCTGATCGGCAGTTATCGGGACATCTGCAAAAGGCTCACTCCGTTTTCGAGCGGCGCCTCGCTGGCTTTGGCACTGTGGACGGTTGTGCTCTTCTACAACATCACGGAGGCCGCTTTCAAATGGCATTTCATGTGGGTCATATTCCTTCTAACCGCCATCGCCGCCCCCAGGCACGCCGAGGAAGCGGTGCCCGCTGTCGCGCCTTTCGGCGCGAATGGGGCGGAACGACTCTCCGTGCCCCCTTTGGAAGCGGAAGCGGGACGGTGGTGATCGTGCGCTCAGTCAGGGAGTGCCCCCACCCTTGCAGAGTGCGAGTCCACCGTCTTGATTCATCCATACGAACACCGAGATGCTTCTACCAAGCATCCTGCGCTGCTCTCGGTTAGGCCGGCAGCAGTATAGATGAGCGAAAACGTCGCCTCGTTGTACCCTAAGAGGTCCCTTCAGAAATTGCTTCGGCGCACTGGCGGTTATCAGCGCCTAAAGGCCTCTTGGGTTTACACTGCTTATTGGAGTGTATGCGATAGGAGGGTGATTGACGACAGGCGGCGGGAGATTGAGTTCTACCGGAACGTTCTGCACGGGTTTCGTGAGGGTGACTTGATCTTCGACGTGGGCGCCAACGTCGGCTATAAAACTGATATTTTCCTACGATTAGGTGCCAAAGTCGTGTCCGTTGAGCCTGATGAAACCAGCCAGCAAATCCTGAGGGAAAGGTTCCTCGATCATCGGCTGAAAAGGAAGCCTTTGGTCATCACTCCGATGGCGGTTGGCGAGAGAAATTCCGTCGAGAGGATGTGGATAGATGAACCCGGATCTGCGAAAAACACTCTTAGTCGGAAATGGGCCGAAACTTTGAGAGCAGATGACAAGCGCTTTGGGCACAGGCTGAGTTTTGGACGTTGGAAGGACGTCGAGACCACCACCATTGAACGGCTTATCACGACTCACGGCTTGCCCTTCTTTGTCAAAATCGACGTCGAGGGCTATGAGTTGGCAGTGTTACGGGGTATTCAACGTCCGGTTCCCTACCTTTCATTTGAAGCGAACCTACCTGAGTTCAGGTCAGAAGCGCTTGAGTGCGTGCAAGTTCTTGACCACTTGGCTTCTGATGGGATGTTCAACTACACGCCGGACTGTCGACATGGTCTAGTTCTTGAACGATGGTGTGGAACACAGGATTTCCGGGCTGTACTTGATTCATGCCGCGACGAGTGCATCGAAGTGTTTTGGACGACGCCGATCTCCAAAGGCTGACGTCTGACCTGAGCCATCGTTCGGATCGGGATTGCCCTGGCATTTGGCCGAGCTGAGCCTGATCGCTCCTGATTGCCGAGAGCAGCAGAGCAGTGGTGCGGACGATCGCGATGCTATTGCAACTCAGGCTAAGGTGCCCGGTGCGCGGCGATGAGGTCTGGCTGACGAAAGATCAGTGCGGAGCCGCTTGGAGGTTCGTCGGAGGAGCGGGGCCTCCCTGCGTAAGCGGATGCGGGTAGGGGTACGGTGTGTAGTACCGAGTCCAAGTGTTGGTCGCCGTGCATTGATACAGCGTGTTCTGGTCGGTTGCCCAGTATCCCTGATAGATCGAGCAAGTGGCAGGTATGCTGGCGTAAGTTCCGCTTCTGACTCCGTTGCCGCCGTCGTTCTGTGCGTATACGTCGCGCTCGAACTTGATCATGTTTGCCTCTCCGGCCGCACAGCCCTGAGTGGTGTTGAGAGATGGAATAACGTCGTTCCAGACGTAGCCAAAGTAACAGCCTGGGGGACCGTTGGTGGAGCAGTTGGTGGCTGAGCCGTGAACAATTTCCTGCCCTTGCCCCACCTGCCACTCGGCCGGATAACTCCCGAACTCCTGCGTCATGCGGATTGAGCCCGTTGTGGTATTGGAGAACACTACGCCGGAACCGGCGCGTAGGCAGATACCATCCTGAGTCGTAAAAGTATTGTTGTAGAATTCCCACCAACGGGCTCCGATCATTCCGCTTCCGTGCTGGTCGATCTGCGTGTTTGTGAAGGTATTGTGACGGGCAACCGTCCGGGCGCCGAAATAAGATTGCAGGGCCGACGCTCCCGCTCCCCCGCTATCACTAAAGGTGTTATCCTCGAGGAAGATCATGTTGGGGCCGCCAGCACTAACGGCGTCATACCAGCCCGAATCGTCGTCAGGGCCGACGCCGAGGATGTGAATCATTTCATCTGCGCCGTGGCCGCACGAGAAGCTGTTGTGGTCGATGAGGCCAGGACCCAGCCCGCTTATACCGATGAAGGTCGATGGCGCCGAAGGACTGCCGCAGTTCAGCGTGTTGCTGTAGAAACGGAACGCCATGGTCAGCGGGGATGCCGACGTGGCAATCGAGATGGGATAGCCGCCGTTGGTGAACGCTCCGTTGAAAGTGAAGCCGGTGATGAAGGTATTCGCCGATGTTCCCGCCGTGACGGACAAGCCGCCTGATGATCCCCAGTTAATAGTCGTCGTGCCCTGCCCGTTGAGGGTGATTTGCTGGGAGCTGCTGACGGTGACTTTGCTATTCCACGTGCATGCGCCTCCAGGGACTACTACTGTATCGCCGGAACTAGTTGAATTGATGGCCGCCTGAACATCGCTCTGCGAGCAGGATGCCGCATTGACGGTCTTAGCCCGCGCCGCCGTAACGAAAAGCGCGCTCAAGATAGATCCAACGAATACCGCTGTTGCGAGCCTAATCATCTATGGCCTCCCTAATAATCAATAACACTATTTTCAGTAAAAGTCAAGCCTGGGGTAATCGACAATACAACAAAACCAGCTCCGTTGCTAACCGCTCGGAATCAATTGCCTTCGCAGACAGCGCTAACCTCTTGAACCTGTTTAGCTTGCGGTGATTTGTAGCCCGCGCGAAGACCTTCCCGATGGATGAAAAGTCACCGCCGCAGACGGCGGGTCGGCCAATGGAACAGGCAGCACGGCTGGGTGCGGGAACGGTTCGTGAGGACCACGGGTCCGGTGCTCCCTGAACCGAGGGCGCCATTTGCAACGGACTTGCCCCCAAGAATCAAGAATCCGTTAAGGCGCACGATCCATTGAGAAGAGAATCGGGGAATGGATTTGCCCTCCAAACGGTTTGCGGGGAGTTCGAGTTGGGTCGCGGTGCGGCGGCATAAGGAGGCATTTCGATGGCCGATGTGGCGTGGGCCTTGGAGCTTCTGTCTGCCTAGCACGCGAGCACAGGGCCTCGTTTCTAGTTCTGAACAGGCCCTTGACAGCCCTTTAGATTACGCCTGTCGCTTGGAACACCGGGAAGCCGCCATGGACGGTGTCTACAATAGGGTCGGCCTCATGGACCACATGGGATTCGGCAATATGGGGGATGCCGCCATTCAAGAATCTCTTATTGAAAATATCAGGGCCCGAATACCAGGCGCCAAGCTAGTTGCCTTTTCATCGATTCCTGAGGATACGAGGGAGCGGCACAAGATTGAGTCGTATCCGATCTTCTGGAGCTATCGAAAGCGCAACGGCTCAAGCACGTCACCACGAAGGCCTGCGACTCCAGCTTCGAGGCTTAAGCAAGCGCTGAAACGCTGCCACACCTTCTATGCTGTTGCCAAACCTGTCCACGATGTGATCCACGAACTGGTTCATCTCATACGTTCCTACAGAACCATAAGATCTCTCGACCTCTTCTTAGTGGCTGGCGGAGGTCAGCTATGCGAGCTATGGAGAACACTCCCCTACAACGTATTCAAGTTCTGCTTGCTTGCGAAGCTCTCGAACATCCCCCTGTACATCGTTAGCGTCGGCGCCGGCCCTTTGACTCGCCCATTGAACAGGATCTTTGCCAAGTGGTCGGTCCGGCTGGCAGACTATGCCTCCTTTCGCGATGTTGAATCTCAAGCATTGTTGTGTAAACTCGGGGTTAGGCGGAAAACCCATGTGTACCCCGACCCTGCCTATGCCCTTGATCTTCGCGCCTATTTCACAAGTGAGTCTTCGAAGACGGAGAGGGCTAAGGTTGGCCTCAATCCAATGGGTTTCTGTGATCCACGGCTATGGCCCCGCAAAGACGCACCCGTTTACCGCCAGTATCTCGATAAAGTGGCCAGTTTTGCGAGATGGCTTCTCGCTCATGACTACGACCTAGAGATTTTTACGAGCGATATTGCCGTGGATGAGTGGGCGATCGAGGATCTGAGCAAAAGCCTGATTAATGATGGCCGGCCAGATATGGCTTCCAGGGTAGTTGTCCGTCCGGTACTCGATCTGGAGGGGCTACTTCGTCAAATGGCAGACTTTCAATTTGTTGTGACGTCCAAATTCCACGGTGTAGTGTTCTCTCATCTGCTGTGCAAGCCAGTTATCGCGCTGAGTTACCACCACAAGATAGACGACCTGATGAGAGCAGTAGGACATGACGAATACTGTCTAGACATAGAGCATTTCGACCTGAGGGCGCTTATAGAAACATTCAAACGACTCGTCATCAATGGCCAGAATCTTAAGTGTCGGTTTCGTGAGGCGACGACGACGTATCAGAACGCGTTGGAGGGGCAGTTCGACAACCTTTTCGGAAAGAGGTCTCTGACGTGAACATCGGATATCAGCCGTTGGTGAGCGTGGTGACGCCAGTGCATAACGAGGCGAAGTACCTCGGTGAATGCATTGAGAGCGTTCTGGCCCAGACGTATCGGGAGTGGGAGTACATTATCGTAGACAACTGCAGCACGGATGGGTCGGGCGACATCGCGCGCCGATACGCGGCAAAGGACAGGCGTATTAGGGTTGTGACGAATCAGCAGTTCTTGCCCGCAATTCCTAACCATAACTTGGCGCTGCGTCAAATTTCTGCCGACAGCAGGTATTGCAAAGTTGTTCTTGGAGATGACTGGATCTTTCCGGAATGTCTCGAGCGGATGGTTGCCGCTGCGGAGGAGCATCGATCGGTAGGAATCGTAAGTGCCTATGTTCTGGAAGGCCGAGAAGTTAAGTGCGCAGGGCTGCCATACCCAAGCGCGGTGCTCTCTGGTCGTGACATCTGCCGCAAGGACCTTTTGGAAAGGGTTTATGCAATCGGGTCGCCGAGCACTGTCCTTTATCGCGCCGATCTAGTAAGGAATCATGATCCCTTCTATAACGAAGCGAACATTCATGCGGACACCGAGGTCTGCTTCGCGCTTCTCAAAACCTGCGACTTTAGCTTTGTGCATCAGATCCTTACCTTCACAAGAGTACGACCCGAGTCGCGCTCAACAACGTCGGCGGAGGTTCAGACGTGTCTCGCGTGTAGGTTGCACGTGTTGCTGAGCTATGGTCGGGACTATCTCACCTCCGAAGAGCTCGAGATGTGCCTTAAGCGTCACATATCCGAGTACTATAGATTCTTGGGTAAGAGCGTGATACTTGGACACGGGCGGCAGCTTTGGGAATATCACAAAAGGCAACTTGCTCAGGCCGGTATCGGTTTTAGCTGGCTTCGTGTGGCCGTGGGGATGATGGCGACCCTCTGCGATGCCACGCTGAACCCCAAAGATAGCATCCAAAAGTATGTGAGGCGCAGAGGCTTGCAAAGAGCTGTAAATCGCAAGCCTGTCCGTGGGACTACGAATCTACGGCTTGAAGACACGATGGAAAGATGAACGTGAGGCGGATGGATGGGCTCAGCCAGAGAGCTCAATCCCAATGGTGTCGTGTACCAACAGTCTCGGTATTCTCAAATGCGAGCAGAGCGTTGATGGGTAAAAGGGTGCGGAGAATGGATTCGTGCTGTGTCGGAGGATCGGTCAGTGTGGATAAGCAGGTTTCAAGCGTGGACGGTGTCCGAGCAGGCGCTTTCGACGAGCTGACGATCTTGCGATACGCCCCATTTTACCGGGAGCGGTCAAACGGAGGGGTGGAACAGTACTTGCGATTGTTGAACCGAGGGCTGCTGCAAAGGCACAGCCTGACCGTCTTGCAAGTCTACCGTGTGAATGATGTCAGAAACACTCGAATCGAGGTCGAGAGAGTTGGGAAGGGACGCATTTTGTGGATCCCGGTGGCCTGCCGGCGGACGGCATCAAGATTCGTTGATTTGCTGGCGCGGGCGCGATTCGTCTACGATCAAGCACTCCAGCTCAACCGGCAGAATGGGGAGGGAACTCGGCGAGCGGCCTTAGATGCCTTCAAGGCTGTTGTGCGCCATCGACTGGAAGACCTCCGCCACAGAAATGTGGTCCTCAGCGATCCTCTATCCCGGCTGCTGGTAATGCACAAGGTGAATCTGCTCGCGTTGCACGGGCTGACCTACGACGCGGGGAGCTTAATCCAGCATGCGAGGAGGGCCAATATCCCCTTCGTGCTGATAAGCCATTTCGATAATGCCGTGTTCGCCGAACCACGCGTACGGAGGTGGTTCCCCGAGGCAGCAGGGATAGGCGCCGTCTCGGGAAGGATGCTGCCTGATCATGTCCGCGGCCGATGTGTAAATCTGTCCGACGCAATTGACACTGATTTCTTCGCCCCCCAGGATGAACGGTCGGGGCGAGGTACTGAACTGCCCACCATACTGATGGTAGCCCTCATCAAGGCGAGCAAGGGTCACCGGGACCTGCTACATGCCGCGCGCATCCTGGCGGCCAGAAATCTTGACTTCCGGATTTGCCTCGTGGGGCATGCGGAGTCCGAAACCTTACACCAAGCCCTCCGGAAGGAGGCCGTTGCCGCTGGCCTGGGAGACCGGATTATTTTTCTCGGCGAGTTAGGCCAAGAAGAGCTCCGGGACTATTACGCACTCAGCAGCGTGGTTGTGCTGCCGACGTATTCGGAAGGACTGGGCCGTGTTCTTTTGGAGGCGCAAGCCATGCAAAAGCCCATTGTTGCGTATGATTGTGGAGGAGTTGGAGAAGCGGTGTTGCCCAACGAGACTGGCTTTCTGGTGAAGACGGGCGACGTGGAAGCTTTAGCGGACAGGTTAGGCTTTCTCCTGAAAAATGAGGCTGAAGGAGTTGCGATGGGAAAACGCGGGAGACAGTTTGTGGTTCGCAGATTCAGTTTTCCCGCACTCGTTCAGCGGCACGAAGAGTTCTACCTGAAGGCCCTCGGAAGGCCCGCCCCTTCTCTTTCGGGAGATGTCACGGCCGGCTGCCGGGTGTGACATCTAAGAGTCGGCGGGGCGAGGTAAGCGAGGGCATGAAGAACTGTAAATTATCCGGGGACGTACAGCCCAGCGACAAAGTGCGCTGGATCGACTTTGATTGCCGGTTTTTCCTTGGTGATCGCCCATGCGTTTGGCACAAGCGCTCCGGGGTCCTCTGCACGTGCGAGCACTATCAGCGGGTCGAGCAACGGCTCTTGCTCATCAAGCTGGACGCGATGGGAGACGTTCTGAGAACCACGGCATTGTTACCTGCCTTGGTGGAAGCGCATCCGGGAGCTGCGATTACATGGGTGACCCGGCGAGAGTCGCGTCCTCTGCTCGAACAGAACCCGTATGTTACCGAGGTGATCGATTACGGACCTGACGCGCTGCTGCAGATACAGATGCGAACCTTCGACCGCGTGGTGAATCTTGACGCCGGGAGAACCAGCGCCGCCCTAGCCAGCATGGCGAGCGCAAAGCAGAAAGACGGTTTCGTTCTTGACGCGCGCGGCTACGTCCAGCCAACCAGTCCTGCGGCACGCAGGTGGCTTGAAATGGGCCTCTTTGACGACCTCAAGCGCCAAGGGACAAGGACCTACCAGGATCTGATGCTTGAGATCATCGGCCTGCCTGGAGCGATGCATCGCTACGTGCTGGAACTGACCGAAGACGAACGGACGTGGGGAAGGAGGCATCTTGAACAATTGGGCGTGGACCTCGCCCGGCCGGTGATCGGGCTGAATACGGGAGCCGGGGGCCGGTGGCAGCTCAAACAATGGCGGGAAGAAGGCTATCTAGAGTTGATGGAACGTCTGCAGGCGGGTAGACCGGACGTCCAATTCGTATTGCTCGGTGGGCCGGAGGAACGTGAACGCCATAAACGGCTGATTTCACGAGCTCGGGTCACTCCCATTGACGGCGGCTGTGACAATCCAGTACGGCACTTTGCCGCCATCGTGGCGGCTTGTAGCGTAGTGGTCGCTGGAGATACTTTGGCTATGCATCTTTCGCTGGCTTTGGGACGGCGCACCATCATCCTCTTCGGCCCCACAAGCTCGACCGAAATCGAAATGTACGGCCTCGGTGAGAAGGTCGTGCCACGAATGGATTGCCTCGCCTGTTACAAGCCGACATGTGATTTTGCCCCAAACTGCATGGATCTGATCACGACGGACATGGTTCAGGCGGCGGTCGAGCGTCAGTCGACGCTCCTGCGAGGTTCATCAATCCCTGCACTCTCTCACGGATTGTGCGCTGCAGAGGTGCGCGTTTGAGGCGCTCGAAAGTAGGCGAGAGCCGAGTGGCTCTCCTTACCGGAGGCGGCGACAGACCTTATGCACTTGGCCTGGCTTCAGCGCTCACGTCCCAGGGAATGGTCCTCGACGTGATCGGAAGCAGTGAGCTCGACTGCCCCGAACTCCGACGCAAGCCCGGAGTGAGGTTCCTCAATCTGCGAGGAGATCAGCGGCCAGAAGTAGGCCACATCGAGAAGGCGCTCAGAGTGTCGCGGTACTACCTCCGGCTTATTTCCTATGCGGCCACGGCCAAGCCCCGAATCTTTCATATTCTGTGGAACAACAAATTCGAGGCTCTCGATCGAACCGTTCTGATGCTCTATTACAGGCTCCTGGGGAAAAGGGTCGCGCTGACCGTTCATAACGTGAACGCCAGCCAACGGGACGGCAATGACACTTCGCTCAACCGGCTGACGCTGCGAATCCAGTATCGCCTGGCCGACCATCTCTTCGTTCACACGGAGAAGATGAAGCGGGACGTCATGCACGCATTCGGGGTGCGAGAGGGCAGGCTAACGGTTATTCCGTTTGGGATCAACAATGCTGTTCCGAACACGCATCTGACTCCGAAGGAGGCTCGGACACGGCTGGGTCTCCGCGATGGTGAGAAGACTCTCCTATTCTTTGGAAACATCGCTCCCTATAAGGGGCTCGAATATCTGATCAGTGCGTTCCGACTGGTGCTGGGGCGGTTTGAGGATTACCGGTTAATCATCGCAGGCAGGCCTAAGGGGTGCCAGAGATATTGGAATGACATCTGGCGGTCTCTCCATGAAGATGTACTGAAGAGGAGGGTGATGCTGAGGGCGGACTTTATTCCGGACGACGAGACCGAGGTCTATTTCAAAGCAGCAGATGTTTTGGTGTTGCCCTACCGGCACGTCTACCAAAGTGGCGTGCTGTTCCTCGGATACTCCTTCGGACTGCCGGCTCTCGCCGCGGACGTCGGCTCTCTTAGGGATGACATCGTTGAGGGGGAAACGGGTTTCGCATTCAAGCCGGAAGATCCAGTTGACCTTGCGCGGACAATCGAACGCTACTTTGCAAGCGACTTATTCGCACAGCTAACCAGCCGCCGGAACGAGATCCAAACGTCAGTGACTGAACGGCATTCCTGGGACGTGATTGGTCAGTTGACTATAAGCGCGTATGCTCGGATGCTCCAGACACGGGATTTCTCTCGACACGGATGTGAAAGCAAAGACACCACTAGCCTCCATGGACACGCGACCAAACGCGAGACGCCTTCCGGGTTCGCATCTTGACGACTACCTCTCGACGCCCCTCAGAACTGTGGGGTAGGCCCGCTCCGGCCCCTGGGTGTCGGCCACAGGGAAACATAGGTGGGTCAGGTCTCGGCGATTACATCAGCACTAGAACGAACCTACGGGCGACCGCTCGCGTCGTGTCAGAACCGGCCCAGAAGCAGCCGGAACTGACATTGTGATTGATACAGAGAATGGGGCAAGTCGGGCCGACGACGCGCATGAGAGAGACTGACCGGTCCCTGCGTACTTTAACTGTAACGTAATCCGACTTCGCTTAGCACCAACTGTCCCGTGACAACAGGGCAAGGCCGGTCGACTGGAGGAAGGAGAATGCTTGGCACCAGCTAGCATTAAGTATTATAAGAAGGATTTCTGGGCTCAAGAAAACCTCAAGTACTCCCAGCCCCACTTTCGCATGGAAAAGGTTGCGCGTGTTGTCAACCAAATTGCTGGAGGAAGGGAATGTGAGCTTCTGGATGTCGGTTGTGGACCGGCGACTCTAGGTCGCCTGCTCGACTCCAGCGTGCGCTACTACGGGATTGACATCGCGATTCATGATCCGGTACCGAACCTGCTGCAGATGGACTTTGTCGAGAGCCCTATCCGGTTCGGAGAGAAGAAGTTCGATCTGGTTGTCGCCCAAGGTGTATTTGAGTACATAGGGAAGTTCCAGAATCAGAAATTTGCTGAGATTGCCCGGCTTTTGAAACCGGACGGCAGATTCATTGTGTCTTATGTGAATTTCGACCATCGCAACCGGAATATCTACTGGCCCTACAACAACATTCAGCCGGTCCGCGAGTTCCGCAGCAGCCTGGAGCGCTATTTTAGCGTGCAACGCGTGGTGCCGACTTCCCACCGCTGGTTCCATGATGAGCCGAAAGTGCGCTGGATGAAGGCAATTCAGATGCACATCAACGTGAACGTGCCGGTTTTCAGCCGCCTTTTTACAGTAGAGAATGTTTTCATCTGCAGCGCGCGGGAAAGCTTAAACCCTCAAGAGTCGAAGGGCGACCTGCGATGAAAGATTTGAAAGAGAAGGCGATCCGGGGCGGCCTGGCCAGGGTTATTGCGCAAGCGGCCGATTTCTCCCTTCGCCTGATCTCTATGATGGTGTTGGCGCGGCTTCTCAACCCAAATGATTTCGGACTGGTAGGGATGGTCACAGCGTTTACTGGAGTCCTGATGCTCTTCCGGGACTTCGGACTCTCGGCTGCCGTCATACAACATGGCAGTGTTACTGAAGACCAGCTTTCGAACCTGTTCTGGATCAATGTCTTGGTGGGCGCCTTGCTCGCTCTTTTGTTGGCGGCCGGCGCGCCGGCGATGGCGGCCTTTTACCACGAGCCCCGGCTGCGCGCGGTGACGGCGGTATTAGCGCTTAGCTTTCTATTTAACGCTGTCGGGATACAACACGGAGCGATGCTGCAACGCGAAATGCGCTTTACCGCCGCGGCGGTGATCAACACGATTAGTCTGGTGACTGGTATCGCGCTCGCTATCGGCGGAGCGCTGGCGGGATATGGATATTGGGCCCTGGTGGCGATGACAGTCACGAGCCCACTTGTCGCCAGCAGCGGATTCTGGATAGCGACGGGCTGGGCTCCGGGGCGGCCACGCCGGCGTACGGGAATTCGATCCCTGATGCGATTTGGCGGCACAATCACGTTAAACGGGCTAGTGGTCTATGTCGCCAGTAACTTTGAGAAAGTCCTGCTGGGCCGTTACTGGGGCGCCGATGCGATCGGGCTTTACGGCAGGGCGTTTAACCTTGTGAACATCCCGACTGCGAATCTGAATACTGCGGCGGGTGAGGTGGCATTCGCAGGGCTATCTCGAGTTCAGGACGACGGGCAAAGGCTTAGGCGGTATTTTCTCCGAGGTTACTCTCTGGTGTTGGCAATGACCGTCCCTCTGACCCTACTTTGCGCTCTCTTTTCACCCGACGTGATTCGGGTATTTCTCGGGCCCAAGTGGGGCGAGGCTGCTCCTATCTTCCGGTTCCTGGCGCCCACCATTCTGGTATTTGCTATCGCCAACCCGCTGTCATGGCTACTGATGTCACTTGGAATGATCAGCCGTCTTCTGAAAATGGGCCTCGTCATTGCGCCGATCATGATTGCGAGCTACCTCGTCGGCTTGCCTTACGGGCCAAAGGGGGTAGCCTTCGCCTACTCGACGGTGATGGTGCTGTGGCTTTTTCCACTAATCGCCTGGGCGTTGCATGGTACAGCGGTCTCGTTCCGCGACATTCTAGTGACAGCCTTTAAACCTCTGGCGTGCGGCATCGTAGCTACCGGACTCGCTTTCGCAGTTCGAACGAGCTACGGCCATTCGCTACCACCTTTCCCTCGACTGGCCTTGGAAAGCGCTGTTCTTCTCGTCGCTTTTTCAGTGTTGCTCCTGTTTGTCGCAGGTCAGAAATCGCTCTACTTGGACCTTTTCCGTGGCCTAATGAAGCGGCCATCTGTCGAGGACAGAGCACTGGTTACGGTATAGCCGAGCACAGTCTCGCCCAGCCCCGCAGTCGAGTCTTGGGGGAGAAGGGTGTCCTGAGCCCATACGTGAGGCGCTCGAAGCCTGCGTAAGAAATGACATTTCATGAGACTGGATTGCCGAACGTTTTCGAGATTCATCTCGAGCCCAAGACCGATGAGCGTGGTTTTTTTGCGCGCTCGTGGTGTCAGCGGGAGTTCGAAGCTCACGGGTTGAATTCCGACCTGGCACAGTGCAACGTCTCGTTTAATACGCGAAGGGGCACACTTCGCGGCATTCATTACCAGGCGGCGCCTCATGAGGAGACAAAGGTGGTAAGGTGCACAAAGGGTGCCATTTACGATGTTGTGGTCGATCTGAGGCCCGATTCGTCAACTTTCAGGCGGTGGATTGGTGTGACCCTTACGGCTGCAAGCCGCCACATGATCTACGTGCCGAAGGGATGCGCCCATGGCTTCTTGACGTTGGAGAATGACACCGAGATTTTCTACCAAATGTCGCAATTCTACGACGCAGGCTCGGCACGCGGGGTTCGGTGGGACGATCCGGCATTTCAGATCGCGTGGCCGGAACGGGTGGAAGTGATCTCTGAGAGAGATCGGACGTATCCGGATTTTGATAGCGATGAGCTTACTCAAGGCGTTCGACCAAAGAGACCGGACTGAAGTCGGCCAGGAGTTGCACCGTTTTGCCGCTGAACTCTATCCGATCTGTCGAAGTATCACCGGCGACGGGCTTCGACACACACTGGCCGCGATCAACCAGCGTGTTCCGCTGCAGGTGTCCGAAGTGCCGACCGGGACCCAGGTTTTTGATTGGACCGTCCCCAGAGAGTGGAATATTCGAGACGCTTACATCGGTGATTGCAGCGGAAAGCGGTTGGTGGACTTTCAGCAATGCAACCTGCACGTGATGAATTACAGTGCTCCAGTGCATGCCACGATGCCGCTGGGCGAACTTAGGACGCATTTGTTTACGACACCTGAGCATCCTGAATGGATCCCTTACCGCACGTCCTACTACAAGGAAGACTGGGGTTTTTGTCTTTCCCACAGGCAGATGCTGACGCTCGAAGACGGTGACTACGAGGTTTGCATCGACTCCACTCTCGAAGACGGCCATTTGACATACGGCGAGTGCTACTTGCGGGGTCAATCCGCCGACGAGGTTCTCATTTCATGCCATGTCTGTCACCCATCTTTGGCCAATGACAATCTTTCAGGGTTGACCGTGGCAACGCATCTGGCCCAGTTGCTGTCCGGACGGGACCTTCGCTACTCATACCGGTTCCTGTTCATCCCAGGAACCATCGGGGCGATCACTTGGCTGGCTCGAAACCGTGAGAGTGCGGACTGGATCCGCCATGGGCTCGTACTGACCTGCGTCGGCGACGAAGGCGGGTTTCACTACAAGAAGTCTCGCCAAGGAAACGCCGAAATCGACCGGGCGGCTGCTCATGTTCTCGCCCACAACAACGAGCCTTCGGAGGTTCTGGAGTTCTCCCCATACGGCTATGACGAGCGCCAGTACTGCTCTCCGGGATTTAACCTGGCAGTTGGCTGCCTCATGCGAAGTGTGTGGGGAACTTTTTCCGAATACCACACGTCGGCTGACAATCTCGATTTCATCCGGCCACTCAACTTGGCCGCATCCCTCCGCGTATGTGCCGCTATTGTCGACGTGCTTGAGAACAATCGGCGGTTCTGCAATCTCAATCCCTTCTGTGAACCTCAACTGGGGCGCAGAAATCTTTACCGGTCGACTGGGGGCGCCGCCGTTGGAGATGAGATTAACGCGCGCCTTTGGGTTCTGAATCTTTCCGACGGTGAGCATTCGTTGCTCGACATCGCGGAGCGGTCCGGAATTTCGTTCCCCGTTGTTGCCGAGGCCGCGGGCTTGTTGCATGAGAACGGCCTGCTCTCGGCTCTCCCGGAGGGTCGGGAGGAAGGAAGCCGCCCGGGTCGCCGGTCTGCGGCCGGATCGCTGCCAATCAGCATTACCACGCCTCACTGATCACCGGATTAAGATCACACCAGCTGGGAAGGAGTATACGACGATGAGGATACTGTTGACCGGGCACAAAGGCTATATAGGAGCCGTCGCGGGACCCATCCTGTGTGCCGCTGGCCATGACGTGATCGGCCTGGACTCCGATTTGTTTGCCGGATGTGACTTTGGCGACCCGTCCGTAGAGATTCCGGAAATCTGTAAGGATATTCGTGACTTGACCAAGTCGGATCTCGACGGTTTCGACGCCGTCGTACATCTCGCCGCCCTGTCGAATGACCCGTTGGGTAACCTCGACCCAAGCTTGACGTATGACATCAATCATCTAGCCTCGGTCCGTCTGGCGGAATTGGCTAAGATGGCCGGCGTGAAACGCTTCGTATTTTCGTCGTCCTGCAGCACCTATGGAGCCGCCGGCGAAGCAATCCATGACGAATCAGCTCCGCTTAACCCCGTCACCCCTTATGGCGAATCCAAGGTCTATACCGAGCGTGACGTGGCGCTGCTGGCCGATGAACATTTCAGTCCGACTTACTTAAGAAATGCGACGGCTTATGGGGTGTCTCCACGTTTGCGGCTGGACATTGTGCTCAACGACCTGGTGGCGTCGGCCTACACCACAGGCCGGGTATATATCAAAAGCGATGGCACTCCTTGGCGTCCCATCGTGCACATCCGCGACATTATCGCAGCCGTCCTCGCCGTGCTAGAGGCGCCGCAGGAGTCTGTTCACAACGAGACATTCAACGTCGGCCAAACGGCGGAGAATTACCGCATCAGTGAGCTGGCTGCCATCGTCGCTGACGCCATACCCGGATGCCGGGTTGAATATGCTCCTGACGGCGGTCCCGACAAGCGCTGCTACCGGATCAACTGTGACAAAATCGGCCGCGCGCTCCCAGGTTTCCGACCAGAGTGGACAGCGCGAACGGGGGCACACGAGCTTTGCGAGGCCTACAGAGCCGCCGGCCTTACGCGCGAAGATGTTGAGCAGGGTCGATATATCCGCATCCGTCACATTCAGCGCCTGCTTGACTCTGGCCGGTTGGACGGTTCCCTCCGATTTAAGCGACAGCCTGCCGAAACGGCGGTGGTCGCATAATCTGTCCCCTTGAGAGGGTAGAAACACCTATGGCTACAATGACACTTCCGATACCCATTGAGCAAGAAGCCGCGGTGAATGTGTGTCGTTTCTGCGGCGAGGGCTTACAGCAAACATTTGTCGATCTGGGCATGTCACCCCTGTGCGAAACCTACCCGGCGGGCACCGATCTGAACCGTGGGGAGACCTATTATCCGCTCCACGTGTACGTCTGCGAGCGCTGCTTTCTGGTTCAGCTGGGTGAATATGAAAGCCCGGAGAACATTTTCGGGGATTACCCTTACTTCTCATCGTACTCTGATTCCTGGCTGAAACACTCAGAGAACTACTGCGACAGAATGACGAAGCGGCTCGCCCTGGGCCAGCAGAGCTTTGTAGTTGAGGTGGCAAGCAACGACGGTTACCTGTTGCAGTATTTTGTTAAGCGCCAGATCCCGGTCTTGGGCATCGAGCCGGCCGCGAATGTGGCCAAGGTAGCCGTCGAAAAGGGCGTTCCCACGCTGGTGCGCTTCTTTGGTGCTGAACTTGCGAGGGAACTCGCCGCCCAAGGCAGTACTGCGGATCTCGTTCTAGGGAACAATGTACTCGCCCAGGTCCCCGACCTAAACGACTTCGTGAAAGGACTTAGGATCTTGCTGAAGCCGGAAGGTGTTCTCACCCTGGAGTTTCCCCACTTGCTGCGGCTGATCGAACGCAACGAGTTCGATACGATCTACCACGAGCACTTTTCGTATTTCTCGATGCTTACTACAGTGCGTATTTTAGAGGCCCATGGGCTCAGGGTGTTCGACGTAGAGGAGCTGACGACCCATGGGGGCTCGCTCCGCGTCTACGCCTGCCGTTCGGAGTGCCCGAGGCACGAGCTCCAGCCCAGCGTTCGGACCGTCGTCGAAGAGGAGCGGGCCGCCGGATTGGCCTCGCTCGAAGGCTACACCGCCTTCGCTCAGCGGGTTAAGAACACCAAGGTCGCGCTTGTCGAGTTTCTGATTGCAACCGCACGTCAGGGCAAGTCCGTCGCGGGCTACGGGGCGCCGGGCAAGAGCGCGACGTTACTCCATTACTGTGGCATCGGGAAGGATCTCATTGCGTACACGGTGGACCGGAGTCCGCACAAGCAAGGTCGCTTCCTGCCTGGGACGCACATTCCGATCTATCATCCAAGCCGGATTTCAGAGACGAGGCCTGACTACGTCTTGATCCTTCCGTGGAACTTGAAGGACGAAATCATGCAGCAATTGGAGTTCATTCGGGCCTGGGGCGGCCGCTTTGTTGTTCCAATCCCAGAGGTCGCGGTCTATTAATCGTTGGGTTAGAGACAGGAGGTAAGGGAGATGAAGGTTGTACTGTTCTGCGGCGGTGCGGGAATGAGACTCAGGGGTTACTCTGAGGATGTCCCGAAGCCTATGGTGCAGATAGGTACGCGGCCGATTCTTTGGCACCTGATGAAATATTATGCGCACTTCGGACACACAGATTTCATCCTCTGCCTCGGATACAAGGGCAATTGTATCAAGGACTATTTTCTGCACTATGACGAATCCGTCTCGAACGACTTTGTCTGGTCGCAAGGGGGAAAGAAGATTCACTTCATGAATCGCGACATTGACGACTGGACGATCACCTTCGTGGAGACAGGGGCGAATTCAACGATCGGTGAACGATTGAAAGCGGTCGCGCCCTACCTGCAGGACGAAGAAGTATTCCTGGCAAACTACGGCGACGGGCTGAGTGACCTGCCGCTCCCCGCAATGCTGGAGACCTTTCGACGCAGCGGGGCTCTGGCTTCTCTGCTGCTGGTGCAACCAACGGCGAGTTTTGATATCGTCAGTACCGGCGCGGGGGGAAAGGTCACTGGGCTTCGTCCTTTAACCAGCAGCGAAATTTGGATTAACGGCGGCTTCTTCGTCATGCGCAGCGAGATCCTGGGATACATTCGACCCGGCGAAGAGTTGGTCAGAGAGCCGTTTCAGCGGTTGATCGAAGAAGGGGCTTTAATGGCGTATAAGTATAGCGGCTTCTGGCAGTGTATGGACACCTTCAAGGACAAGCAACGCCTCGAGGAGCTGAACCAGGGCGCCGCACCGTGGAAAGTGTGGAACCACCTGGCAAGCGCGCCAAGGGCGACTGCCGCAGAACTCGTGCCGGCAAACGCATGATCCGCCTCGCCCTGCAACCAGAGGAGTCGGCGGGCCTGACCGTGCTATGCCTGGGAGCTCACTCTGACGACATTGAAATCGGATGTGGTGGCACGATCTTGCGGCTGGCAGAGCAGTATCCCGGAGTAATGTTTCACTGGGTTGTCTTCAACGCCGTGGGAATCCGGGAGACTGAGGCGCGGAAGGCCGCTTCGTTGTTCGCCGGGACCGCACTTCGGCAGATACTTCTTAAGACCTTCCCCGATGGCTTCATGCCTTTCGAGGGTGCGAAAGTCAAAACCGTGTTCGAGGAGCTGAAGCAGGCGATTTCTCCGGACCTCATTCTCACTCCCTATCGCAAGGACGCGCACCAGGATCACCGAACCATCGCCGAGTTGACGTGGAACACGTTTCGCAACCATCTGATTTGGGAGTATGAGATCCCGAAGTATGACGGCGACCTGGGACAGCCGAACCTATTCGTACCGCTCGACGCAGAGATGGGTCGTGCGAAAGTGCGTCACCTCATGGACGCTTTCAAGTCGCAGTATTCCAAACGCTGGTTTGAGGAGAGCACCTTTCTCTCGCTCCTGCGCCTGCGGGGAATGGAGTGCAATGCGTCGAGTGGCTACGCCGAGGCCTTCTACTGCCGCAAGCTGATAGTTTAGGCGGTCGGGTACTTTGGGTTGATTTCGGGGTTCGGCGCGGCAGCTTGACTGCATTTCCCGTCTCACGGTACGGTAGATGAGGTGAGTATCAGTTCGGGCTGAGGATTTCTCTCCGCTTGGAATCGGTTGGTGCTGCCCCTGCGGCTTGGGCGCCTGGCAGCACGGTCAAAGCCAAGTCGGTAACCGTTTTGTCTTCAGTGGATTAGAGTGAAACAGACGGTTTGCGTCCGGCAGGGTGCGGGGGACCTAATATTCAAGTCATGCGGTTTCCGTAAGATGGAAGTGCAAAGGGAGGATTCCGAGGGTGGTGCCGGCTTACCAGCTCAAGGGCGGCCCTGCCTGCTCAGCCCGGCCGATCTCAGCGGTCGTCGTCGCGACGTTCAGAGCCGGAATGTGTCAGATTGTAAAGACATTGCGCCGTTTATCCTCCCGGTCAATAAGCCTGCGGATAGCACCGCGCTCGGTTCGAGGACGTTAATCGGAGTTGGGGCCGGGCTCCTCGGGCTGCGGCGCCAGTCAGGGTAGCGTCGAATGCGCTGAAATGGGGTGTAATGACGCTCGAGAGACTGGGCGACTGGCAGGGCACGTAGCCGTCGTCACTGGGGCGAGCAGCGGGATCGGCCGGGCCATCGCCATTGCGCTGTCGCGTGAAGGAGCACATCTATGTGCAGTCGGGAGAAATGGTGTCGCGTTGGCGGAGACGGTTGCGGCCGCCCGACAGTTCGCGGAGGCCCGAGCCTTTCAAATTGACCTGACGGTGGGAGAAAGCCTTCAGCCCCTTGTTCAATTCCTCGACGAGCTGGGTCACGTCGAAATTCTCATTCACGCTGCTGGGGTCATTCAACAGGGTGCGATGGAGCAGGCAGACATCGCAGACTTCGACCTTCAATATGATGCCAATGTCCGGGCGCCTTACGTATTGACGCAGCGCCTGCTGCCGCTGCTGACGGCTGCGCACGGGCAGATAGTTTTCATCAACTCGAGCGCGGGACTGACAGCAAAACGGCCTGAAGTTGGGCAGTACGCCGCTACAAAACACGCTCTGCGGGCGATCGCCGACAGTCTGCGTGAGGAGGTCAATCCCAAAGGAGTTCGCGTGCTCTCCGCTTATCTGGGGCGCACGGCAACACCGATGCAAGAGGCCCTATTCCAGCAGGAAGGTAGGGCCTACCACCCGGAAGCGCTGCTCCAGCCGGAAGACGTGGCCTCGATGGTCGTTCGAGCCCTAATGCTTCCCTATACCGCCGAAGTGACGGACATCAGCATCAGACCGATGCGCAGACCAGGCTAGAGAGGCCCGTTCGCCAAAGGACGTTCCCCCTTGGCGTAGAATCCGATTCCCGAACATCATTACCTCCACTACCTCCATTCAGACTTCCAAGCGTAACACTCAACCTTTTCGTTTGACTTTCTGCAAGCCAAAAGCCATCCTTTGCTCTTCTGCTGACACTGCATTAAGTGAACAACCACCCGCACCGCGGACTTCCCTCGTGAGGAGGGGTGTCTAGGCGCGTGAAAGTACTAGTCCAAGAGGGGGACTTTATGCCAGCTAGGTCGTCGTTCCACCGCATTAGTTTCTGGGAGAATCCGATGCGCCTCGCGCTCTTGGCGGTGGTGGGGATTGTAGGCTGGCTGCAACCGTCAGGGTTGTGGGCGGCGCCGACCATCACCTATGTGCAGGGCAACTACGCCACGCCGCAGACTGCTCAGACGACGGTGAAGGTCACTTTCACCTCCGCCCAGGCTGCCGGTGATCTCAACGTGGTCGTGGTGGGGTGGAACGACGGCACAGTCACGGTGAGTTCAGTCGCCGACTCCCGCGGCAACGTCTATGCCCGCGCCGTGGGCCCGACGGTCCAAAGCGGAACCGCCTCACAATCCATCTACTACGCTAAGAACATCGCGTCGGCAGCCGCCGGTGCCAACGCTGTGACGGTGACGTTCTCGGCTGCCGCAGCCTATCCGGACATTCGGATTCTGGAGTACAGCGGGGCTGATCCCGGCAATCCGGTAGACGTGGTGGCCTCGAACTCCGGCAGCAGCACCAGCAGCAGTAGCGGGTCGGCAACGACCACCAACGCCACGGACCTGATCTTCGGAGCCAACCTGGTTCAGACCGCAACCACCGGGGCGGGCAGCGGATTTACCAAGCGACTGCTCACCTCACCGGACAGCGACATTGCGGAGGACCGGATGGTGACGGCGACGGGCAGCTATAGTGCGACTGCCCCGGTGAAGCCAGCCGGGCCGTGGATCATGCAGATGGTGGCCTTTCGCACTCCTGGTACCTCGGGAGGAAGCTTCACGATTTCAGCCTCACCGGCTTCGTTGACCGTCGCCCAAGGGAACCAGGGAGCGACGACGGTTACGACCACTATCGGTGGTGGCTTCAACAGCGCGATCGGCTTGTCGGCTTCGGGTGCGCCCGCCGGAACCACGGTAAGTTTCAATCCCAGCGCGATTGCCGCACCAGGTTCAGGCAGCTCGACGATGACTGTCACAGTCGGATCGGGCACGGCGGTGGGAACCTATCCGATCACGGTGAGCGGGACTGGGGGAGGGCTCCAGCAGACGGCCACAGTGACGCTGACGGTGACAGCAGCCTCCAGCTTCACGCTCTCGGCCTCGCCGGCCACCGTCAGTGTGGTGCAGGGCAATCAGGGGACTTCCACGATCACGAGCACGGTCAGTGGCAGTTTCAACAGTGCGATCAGTCTGTCGGCTTCAGGTGCACCGAGCGGCACAACGGTGAGCTTCAATCCGAGCACGATTGGGGCGCCGGGTGCAGGCAGTTCGACGATGACGATTACGGTCGGCTCGAGCACAGCGCTGGGAACCTATACGATCACGATAACCGGGAATGGGGGAGGGGTCCAGCAAAACGCCACTGTCACCTTGACCGTCGGGTCTTTACCTACTGCCCCGACCAATCTGGCGGGCAGTGCCGGCGGCCCCGGCCCGACCGTTGTGGCAGCCCAAGGCCTCTATGACACAACGCTCACCACCTCTCACACGACTGCGGCCTTTAATAGCACAGGCGGCGATTTGATCGTCATGTTGGCCTCTTCCCACGCAGGCGTGACTTTTACACCCAGCGATAGCTTCGGCAACATTTGGATCCCCATAGCCGGCCCGACAAGCACCACGCAAGGGTTCGATCTGCGTACGGAAGTGTGGTATGCGCCCAACCCTGTGGTTGGTCCCGGTCATACGGTCACCGTGGCACTTTCCGCTGCGCAGTCCCTGGTGATTTCGATCATCGTCGTGAAGGGCTCAAACGTCTCTTCCCCGATCGACGCCGTGTCCCTCATCGGCAGCGACAACGGAACGCAGACACTGAACGTCGTCAGCCCGAGCCTCACCACCGCCGCAGCCAACGATCTGCTAATCGGGTTCGTGAAGCTCTCGATCACAGATACGTATCAATCCGGCCCAGGCTTCACGGAGCAAGCTGCGGCGTCGTTGCTTAACCTGGAGGCAGAGACGGGCCCGGCGGCAACTCCTGGGATCTACAACGCAACATTCACCGTCAGCCAGCCGGCCACATGGCAATCGGCAATCGCCGCGGCAGCCAACAATCCGAATCAGGCGAGCCTGTCGTGGACGGCATCGACAGAGTCCGGCGGAACGATCAGCAACTACCTTGTGGAGCGCTGCCAGGGCGCTGGATGTGTCAATTTTGCCCAGGTCGGCACTACGGCGACGACCTCGTTCAGCGACACAGGCCTGACAGCATCCACCAGCTACAGTTATCGGGTGCGAGCTCAAGACACAACTGGTACGCTGGGGCCCTACTCGAGCGTCGTAAGCGTCGCGACGCCCGCTCCGACCCCGTCGTTGCCCGGGAATCTGACTGCGACCGCAGCATCTGGCACGCAGATCAATCTCGCCTGGACGGCATCGACGGAAGCGGGTGGCGCGATCAGTAACTATCTCATTGAGCGCTGTCAGGGTGTCGGTTGTACGAACTTCGGCCAGATCGGTACCTCGGCTACCATCACATTCAGCGACACAAGCGTATCGAATTCCAGCTATAGTTATCGGGTCCGGGCGATGGACGCAGTTGGCAACGTCGGTCCATATTCAAACGTGGCCAGCGCCACGATAGACACGCAGCCGCCGACCGCGCCGACGAATCTTGCAGCGACTCCGGTTAGTGGAAGTGAGATTGACCTGAGCTGGACGGCTTCGACGGACAATGTAGGCGTCACCGGGTATCTGATCGAACGCTGCCAAGGCAGTGGCTGCACCACCTTCGCCCAGACAGCCACCTCGACGGGCACGACGTACAACGACACCGGGTTGGCCGTAGGAACCTCCTACAGCTACCGGGTTCGGGCCACAGATGCGGCCGGCAACTTGAGTTCGTACTCCAACGTTGCCAGCGCGACCACGTCTTCAACGACTTCGGCCATCGCCTATGTGCAGGGGAACTACTCCACTCCGCAGTCGCCGCAGACGACGGTGAACGTCACTTTCGCCGCGGCCCAGGCTGCTGGCGACCTGAATGTTGTGGTCGTGGGGTGGACCGATACGACCGCAAGCGTTACCTCGGTCACCGATAAGAGCGGCAACACATACACGCTCGCAGTGGGACCGACCCTGGTCAGCGGTGCGCTGTCGCAGTCGATCTATTATGCCAAGAACATCGCCGCGGCCGGTAGCGGAGCAAACACGGTCACTGTCACGTTTTCAGCTGCTGCGACGTACCCCGACATTCGAATCCTGGAATATAGTGGTGCAGATCCCGGTAGCCCGGTCGACGTCACCGCCGCCGGCAGCGGAAGCAGCACCACCAGCAGCAGTGGGTCGGCGACTACCACAAACCCCACAGATCTGATTTTTGGGGCGAACCTGGTTCAGACCGGCACCTCTGGGCCGGGCGCCGGGTTCGCCAGTCGCCTGCTCACTTCACCGGATGGTGACATTGCCGAAGACCGGCTGGTTGCGGCCGCGGCCAGCTACAGTGCCACCGCACCACTCTCATCGGCGGGGTCCTGGATCATGCAGATGGTGGCCTTCCGTACCCCGGTTGTAACGGGAGGGAGTTTTACACTCTCAGCCTCACCGACTTCCCTCAGCATTGCAACCGGGAATCAAGGGACGTCCACACTCACTACTACGGTCAGCGGTGGTTTCAACAGTTCGATCGCTCTGTCGGCTTCCGGCGCGCCTGCTGGCACAACGGTGAGCTTCAGCCCGAGCACGATTGTGGCGCCAGGGGCGGGGAGCTCGACGATGACGATCACGGTCGGCGCAAGCACGGCGGCGGGAACCTATCCGATCACGGTGACTGGGAGCGGGGGTGGGGCCCAGCAAAACATAACTGTCACGCTAACCGTGACGGCCTCGCCAAGCTTTGCGCTCTCGGCCACACCGGCTACTGTTAGCGTCGTGCAAGGCAGCCAAGGAGCATCAACCATCACCACAACGGTGAGCGGGGGATTCAACAGCGCGCTTGCTCTGTCGGCTTCGGGAGCGCCCAGCGGGACCACGGTGAGCTTCAATCCGAGCACGATTGCGGCTCCGGGTGCGGGCACGTCGACGATGACTATTGCCGTGGGGTCGAGCACACCGATCGGAAGCTATACCATCACTGTGACCGGAAATGGTGGAGGGATCCAGCAAACCGCTATCGTGACCCTGACGGTTACGGCGGTATCAACAACCATCAGCTATGTGCAAGGAAACTACGCCACGCCGCAATCCTCACAGACCACCGTTAGCGTTCCATTTACTGGCAGGCAGATTGGCGGAGACCTCATCGTTGCCGTCGTTGGATGGAACGACACCACGGCCACCGTCAGTTCGGTTACTGATAGCAGCGGAAACAGCTACGCTCGCGCTGTTGGGCCTACCATTGTCAGCGGCGCCCTATCACAGTCGATCTATTACGCCAAGAACATCGCAAACGCGGCGGCCGGAGGCAACGTAGTCACAGTCGCTTTCTCAGCCGCGGCGGCATACCCCGACATCCGGATTCTGGAATACGCAGGAGCAGACCCCAACAATCCGGTCGATGTTACGGCTGCTGGCACCGGCACGAGTACCACGAGTAGCACTAACCTGGCGGCGACGACGAATGCAACCGACTTGATCTTCGGCGCTAATCTTGTTACAAGCTCGACGAGTGGCCCAGGCGCCGGCTTCACCCAACGACTTCTCACCTCCCCGGACGGTGATATTGCAGAGGATGAGATGGCGACTGCGATTGGTAGCTACGCCGCAAGTGCACCTCTAAGTTCTGGTACATGGATCATGCAAATGGTGGCATTCCGCACTGCCTCAGCGGGAGGAGGAGGTTCGACGCCCTCGGTTAGTCTGAGCAGTACAAGCCTCAGCTTTGGCAATCAGGCGACCGGAACAAGCAGCAACGCGCAGCTGGTCACACTGACCAATAATGGAACTGCGCAACTCATAATAAACTCCATCACCGTGATGGGGGGCAATACCGGCGATTTTGCACAAACCAATAACTGCCCGTCGACCTTGGCGGCAAATGGGACGTGCACGATCAGCGTGACCTTCACGCCGACCACGACGGGGTCTCGCAACTCAGTAGTCTCCATCAGTGACAACGCCCTGAATAGTCCCCAGGCGATCAATTTAACGGGAACGGGAACAGGATTCTCGGTAACCCCGCGAGCGTCCGTAGTCACATCCCTTCAGACACAGCAGTTTACGGCCAATGGCGCTCTCGGTACCGTGAGTTGGTCCGTCGACGGAGTCGTTGGCGGCTCGTCGTCTACAGGCACAATCACCACCGGCGGCCTATATGCGCCCCCAAGTGCTGTCGGTGTCCACACCGTGACTGGCGCAACCTTGACGCAGTCGGCAAGCGCCACGGTCTACGTCAGCAACTATGCTGGCACTTTCACCTACCATAACGACAATCTGAGAACCGGCCAGGACCTCAACGAGACCGTATTGAACACGACCAACGTTAACGAAACTCAGTTCGGAAAGCTGTTTTCGTATTCCCTCGATGGGCTGGCGTTTGCGTCGCCACTATACGTCGCCAACGTGAGTATTCCCAGTAACGGTTATCACAATGTGGTCTATGTTGCGACAGAAAACGACACTGTGTACGCGTTTGATGCCGACGGGCGTAGTGGTACTCCACTCTGGAAGGTTAGCTTTCTAAAGTCTGGTGTCACGACAGTGCCGTGTAGCGATACCGGGGAATGCGGGGATATTCCGAATCAAATAGGAATCACCAGCACCCCGGTCATCGATCAGGCAAGCGGAACCCTGTACGTAGTAGCCGCAACCAAGGAGGGGGCGACATATGTGCAGCGGTTACACGCTCTCGACATAGTGACGGGGGCTGAAAAGTTCGGCGGGCCGGTGGTGCTTCAGGCCAGTGTCCCCGGGACCGGTGAGGGAGGCAGTACGGTCACCTTCAACTCTCTAAGAGAGAATCAGAGGCCCGGACTGCTACTAAGCAACGGAGTTGTCTATCTCGCGTTTGGCTCGCATGGTGACAACAGTCCGTGGCACGGCTGGGTGTTGGGGTACAATGCGACGACTCTCCAGCGAGTGCTGGCCTACAACGTAACCCCGAACGGAAATGGGGGTGGCATCTGGCAGGGGGGCGGTGGGCTGTCGACGGATGCGAGCGGGGATATTTACTTTGTGACCAGTAATGGAGACTTCGACGCTAACAGCGGTGGACCCGACTACGGGGATACGGTTGAAAAGCTCACTCCGGGCGGGTCGGTCGCTGACTACTTCACTCCGCACGATCAGGCGACTATGTCCAACAACAACCTTGACCTAGGGGCAGCCGGTCCGGTTCTGCTAGTAGACCAGCCGACTGGGCCGTATCCGCACTTACTCGTCACTTCTGGCAAAACGGGTACAATATATGTCGTCAATCGGGACAATATGGGCGGGTACAATCCAAATAATGACAACCAGATCGTTCAATCCTTGGTTGGGGCACTAACAAATGGGGGTCAGGAGGGTGGCAACTACAGCACGCCGGTGTATTTCAACGGGTGGGTGTACTTCGCGTCAACAAATGACTACGTGAAAGCATTTCAGTTTAACAACGGGCAATTGTCGACGGCGCCCACGTCGGAATCAGTTGAGACTTACCCGTGCCGCGGAGGATCGTTCGCGATCTCGGCGAATGGGACGAATAACGGAATACTGTGGGCTATACAGAATCTAGGCGATCCCAATAACGACGGGACGACGCCGGGTGTCCTCATCGCCTATGACGCGACGAATGTTAGCCATGAACTCTATAACAGTAGCCAGGCAGGAAGCCGTGACACGATGGACTACCCGACCAAGTTCGCGATTCCGCTGGTTGCGAACGGTAAAGTATTCGTCGCCGGCCAGACACAACTCGTTGCTTACGGCCTGTTACCGTAGAAGGGTGCCAGGCAAGAGCCGATCTCTTGGTGTAGCGCGCGTCTTGTGCACCCAGCAACGCTGGTGGGCACGCGGGGCTAGACGGTGCGCAAGGCAGCCGCCAGCCCCGGGCACCTATCGTTTACCAGCAGCAACAATTGCTTCCCTTCCAGCCCGCGTCGAGGAGAAAGCCTTCCCCAGGGCCGCTTGACTCTCCCCGGAGCTGCGCAGCAAGGCCAGCAGCTGCCGGCCCCGTTCGCCCGAATCCCATCCGCTTCCTGCCGCTCGGCCGCCGCACCCGTAAGCTCACTCCGTCCAAGAACAGAACCCTTCACCGTTTGAAACCCAATAGCCTCGACCCGCCGCTGGAAGAGTGCCACCCTTCTTCACACACGGAGACTTTAACGTCGTCCGTTCGGTGAACAGGCTTGACATGGAGCGTGCATCGAGATATACGTAATTGATACTAATGACGTGGTTCGAGAGGGATGGCCGATGCTCGAAAGTGTCAAATCGACCTGCTTCGGCGGCCTGCGAGCCAACGGCGGATTCCATGATCGGGCAGAGGCGCTGCTTGGCTGCCTTCGGACTTGCACCCCCTCCCCCCGGGTCAAAAATTGCAGAAACGAACCAAATAAGTTGTTTAGAATCAACACAACGAGGCAAAAACGAACCTAAAACGAACCCAAACGAACCCAACCCTTCGCGACATCGAATCCCGTAAGTGATTTAGAATGAGTGTGCGTTTTTTGGGCAAGATAGAACGAACCTAAACGAACCCAAAACGAACCCGAGAGAACAACTCTCGAGAAATCAATCAGAAAGAGAGGATACGGAGCCGGGGGGGTGAATGCCGGGCCACCAACGCTGAAACTTGTCGCGCCCTTCGACGGCTGGGCTCTTCGCGCGGAAACCCTCTGTGAGGACCTCCTGTGGAGACGCTGTAACCCACGCGGAAGCGGGTCGCCAAACGGGGCGAGGACGCGAACGTTGGCCCCAAACTGGAGAGACCCTTTGGAGCTGTCATCGTGCTGATGTTATTGTGAATCGGGTTCGGTGGGCCCCGAGACGGCTTGGTGAGCGTTAAAGCGGCAGGAAGGGGTGTTCGCAAATGAAAGTGAGAAGAATAGTGCTGGTGGCAGCATCGGCCTGGGCGATGGTAAGCGTGATCCTGCCCGCGTGGCACCCTGTGGTCGGACAGGGGCGTCCGACGACTAGGAAGGCGATTAGGCCGCAGAGTGTGGTCACAAGTAGGAAGGGGTTTGTGCTGCCCTTGAAGGCCAGTGAGAACAATCGCTATCTGGTTGACCAGAACGATACACCGTTCTTGGTTATGGGAGACGCTCCCCAATCCCTTGTTGGGAACCTCAGCTTGAGCGACGCCACAGCCTACGTGGCCGATCGCCAGCGCTTGGGCTTCAACTCCATCTGGGTGAATCTGCTATGTGACAGCTATACCGCGTGTAACTCGGACGGAACAACAGAGGACGGGGTGCCCCCTTTCTTAAGCGGTTCCAGCCCAGCGGACTACGACCTTTCCACGCCGAACGTGCGGTACTTCTCTCGAGTCGATCAGATCGTCAGCTTGGCGGCATCCTATGGGTTGGTCGTGTTCTTGGACCCGATTGAGACAGGTGGCTGGCTCATCACCCTTGAGAACAATGGAAACGTAAAGGCATACGACTACGGTCAATACGTTGGGAATCGCTACAAGGGTTTCGCCAACATCGTGTGGTTGCAGGGCAACGACTTCCAAACCTGGAGCTCAAGCAGCAGTGACAATGATCTGGTCAAGAGCGTCATGGCCGGCATTGCGAGCACGGACCCTAACCATCTGCAGACCATAGAGTTGAGCACCGACAGCTATTCAACTCAGGACAGTCCAACTTTGGGCAAGCTTCTCGCTGTCGATGCCGCCTACACATACGGAGAGACCTATAATATGGTCCTCCAGGCTTACAACAGCGCTCCGACAAGCCCAGCTTTTCTAGTCGAAGCCAATTACGAGTACGAGAACAACACAGGTGCCCTTCCAGGCCCAACAGGTCCGTATGTATTACGAGAACAAGCGTATTGGTCGATCCTAAGCGGAGCGGGCGGTCAACTCTATGGAAATCACTACACTTGGACGTTTGCCTCCGGCTGGAAGTCCTTTCTGGACAGCCCCGGTGCCCTCGAGATCCGATATATCAACAGCTTCTTTGCTCACTTTGGGTGGTGGAACCTCGTGCCAGACGAGTCCCATCAGATCGTCACTGCGGGATATGGGACCTACGACGGGGGAAATGAGGATCTCGCTGTCGCGACCTACTGCAGCGCAGCGTCGATGACGAACGGTCGCCTGGCTGTCGCTTACTGTCCCAATGGTTCGACCCTAACTGTGAACATGGCAAAGATGTCTGCATCGGCCTGGGGGTACTGGTGTGATCCCTCGAATGGGACCTGCGAATCCATCGTCGGTTCTCCGTTCCCAAACTCAGGCACTCAGGTCTTCACAACGCCCGGGAGCAACCACGATGGAGACCCCGACTGGTTGCTTGTCCTTGAGGCAGCAAGGCTGCCCTACGCCCATCGCCTACTCGCCAAGTGAAGACATGGCCTCCTTTCCCCGCCGTAGTCGGCCGCGTAGAGGAGATGGCTTCCCAGTGTGAATAGCGCCAGAGCGCTCGGTGCGTGCAGCTCTGAAGTCGCATCGGTTCTCCCTTTCCCTTCTGCTCGTAATCTGCAACAACCTTACCTGCTTTCTCCCCTACCCTAGCGCCGCAGTCTTTCTCGCCTCTAGGCGCATCCCCTTCTTCCCGTTTACGTCTACCTGTCGCCTTGCCCTGTAAGAATCAACAGGTGGGTCTCCCGGTTTTTGGCTTTGCCGTTGTTGTTTTGTCGCTGCGGCTCAACAGGCTCTACTGGCTGGTAACCGACAATAACGATGCTCCAGCTATATCACCGTCCATTATAGCTGGCGCATTATTGAATTGACATATATTGCTGGTATGTGTCAGTCTAACGGCCTTATGAGGGAACTCCTGACTCGACACCATTTTGGCATCGAGATCCTTTCGTGCCTGGCGAAGCTGGCGATGTTGGGGCTTGCCGGGTGGCTGCAACCGTCAGGGTTGTGGGCGGCGCCGACCATCACCTATGTGCAGGGCAACTACGCCACGCCGCAGACTGCTCAGACGACGGTGAAGGTCACTTTCACCTCCGCCCAGGCTGCCGGTGATCTCAACGTGGTCGTGGTGGGGTGGAACGACGGCACAGTCACGGTGAGTTCAGTCGCCGACTCCCGCGGCAACGTCTATGCCCGCGCCGTGGGCCCGACGGTCCAAAGCGGAACCGCCTCACAATCCATCTACTACGCTAAGAACATCGCGTCGGCAGCCGCCGGTGCCAACGCTGTGACGGTGACGTTCTCGGCTGCCGCAGCCTATCCGGACATTCGGATTCTGGAGTACAGCGGGGCTGATCCCGGCAATCCGGTAGACGTGGTGGCCTCGAACTCCGGCAGCAGCACCAGCAGCAGTAGCGGGTCGGCAACGACCACCAACGCCACGGACCTGATCTTCGGAGCCAACCTGGTTCAGACCGCAACCACCGGGGCGGGCAGCGGATTTACCAAGCGACTGCTCACCTCACCGGACAGCGACATTGCGGAGGACCGGATGGTGACGGCGACGGGCAGCTATAGTGCGACTGCCCCGGTGAAGCCAGCCGGGCCGTGGATCATGCAGATGGTGGCCTTTCGCACTCCTGGTACCTCGGGAGGAAGCTTCACGATTTCAGCCTCACCGGCTTCGTTGACCGTCGCCCAAGGGAACCAGGGAGCGACGACGGTTACGACCACTATCGGTGGTGGCTTCAACAGCGCGATCGGCTTGTCGGCTTCGGGTGCGCCCGCCGGAACCACGGTAAGTTTCAATCCCAGCGCGATTGCCGCACCAGGTTCAGGCAGCTCGACGATGACTGTCACAGTCGGATCGGGCACGGCGGTGGGAACCTATCCGATCACGGTGAGCGGGACTGGGGGAGGGCTCCAGCAGACGGCCACAGTGACGCTGACGGTGACAGCAGCCTCCAGCTTCACGCTCTCGGCCTCGCCGGCCACCGTCAGTGTGGTGCAGGGCAATCAGGGGACTTCCACGATCACGAGCACGGTCAGTGGCAGTTTCAACAGTGCGATCAGTCTGTCGGCTTCAGGTGCACCGAGCGGCACAACGGTGAGCTTCAATCCGAGCACGATTGGGGCGCCGGGTGCAGGCAGTTCGACGATGACGATTACGGTCGGCTCGAGCACAGCGCTGGGAACCTATACGATCACGATAACCGGGAATGGGGGAGGGGTCCAGCAAACCGCCACGGTGACGCTGACGGTGGCAGCGGTCTCAACGACCATCAGCTATGTGCAGGGCAACTACTCGACTCCACAAACACCGCAGAGCACGGTGAGCGTCTCGTTCAATGCCGCCCAGGCCGCCGGCGACCTGAACGTGGTGGTAGTGGGCTGGAACGATACCAGCGCGACCGTTACTTCGGTCACCGACCAGAGCGGGAACACCT